>Ga0306872_100436_pt1 | contig 16514 bp, 28 predicted proteins | sample AntRauMeHopE1498_FD_190455 | JGI IMG/M metagenome (GOLD analysis project Ga0306872, IMG submission 190455) | Saline lake microbial communities from Rauer Islands, Antarctica - Metagenome Hop E1 #498 (v2) (version 2) | ecosystem: Environmental > Aquatic > Non-marine Saline and Alkaline > Saline ...
GGCAAACGAGGCGGCGGCGGTTGAGCTGGCGGCCTATGTTGCGGATATCGAGGCGATCGATGCGCAGGTCTTGGATCTGGGCAAGGAGAAGTCGGACATCTTCACGATCGCCAAGTCGAAGGGCTATAACGTGAAGGCTTTGCGCAAGCTGCTGGCTGAGCGCAAGCGCGACGCGGCCGATCTGCTGGAAGAGAAGGCGACCATGGAGCACTACAAAGAGCTTTTGCTTTGAGGTAGATACTGACCATCTTTGGTGCTAGGGTCTCGCCAACAGCAGCGTTGATCGGACGGGCTTAGGATGGTTTCCAAGACAGAGATAGGCAGGCAGGGCGAGTTTCTGGCTGCTTACATCCTCGAGACCTTTGGTATTGAGTGCCACTACGTCAATCGGACGGGTGCTGATCTGTGGTGCATGATCAACGGCGCGGTGCGCACGGTAGAGATCAAGTCGGCCAGCGTATCTCGGACAAGTTACGGGCACACGAAGAAGCCCCGCAAGTCTTTACCCAATCCTGTGTATTCGTTTCACACGAACAAGAAGACGGCGGAGTTCTTCTGTTTTGTGGCTCTGGACAGGCAGCTTCTGCTGGTGCGTCCGGCGGCGGCGGTGACGGCGATGACAACTCGGATTCCTGTTTCGGAGTTCAACGCGCAGAATCAGAGCAGAACGATTGAAGAAATGATCAAGACCTGATATTGTGCCTCGAACCTTGGACCTTGGAGTCAGCCATGAAGCCTACCAAAAAGCGTGAACGTATGATGCCGGACGAAGAGATGTCTACAACTCGAGCAATGACAAGTGACGCCGCAGTCACCCGCTCCCTGCGGCCCATTGCTAGGCCAGAGCGCCCGCGCCCGATGCCCTATGACGAGATGTCCACGACCGGCGCAATGACCGAGAGTCCCAATCCCGTTGAACGTTCGCTGCGCCCTATTGCTCGTCCTGACCGTCCGGCCAAGAAGTTCGCAGATGGCGGCATGGTCCGCGGCTGCAAGCCCGGTCAGTCTTCGGGCACGAAGTTCAGCGGAACGTTCTAATGGCGGAGCCGACAGCATATGACGCTTTGATCGCAGAAAACGCGGCTCGGGTAGGGATACCCGAGAACGTGTTCCGGCGGCTGATTGCGCAGGAGAGCAACTTCAACCCCTCTGCTGTCAGCAACAAAGGCGCTTCTGGTATTGGCCAAGTCATGCCAGAGACTGCGCGAGATCCCGGTTACGGCGTTCGCCCTCTGGCGGCCGAAGACCTGATGAACCCGGTAGAGAACCTTCGCTTCTCGGCGGATTACCTCGGCGCCATGCTTAACGAGTTCGACGGAAACATGCCTCTGGCACTGGCCGCTTACAACGCAGGACCGGGTGCCGTTCTGGAACACGGCGGCATCCCTCCGTTCGAGGAGACTCAGAACTACGTCGAGAAGATCCTTGGCAGCCCCGGTGCAAAGGTACCACCTGAGCGCTCGTACCGCCCTGTTGCTCGACCTGAGGGCGAGGAACAAGCTTCAAACAACTCCTTCCTTGACTCTTTGCCCGATGCTCTGTCATACCTAGACTTGTCTGGAATGATGGAGACTCCGCGGACCCAGATGCTGGATTCATCTGTTCGTCGGCCTGCCGCAGGAAGTGGGACACGAGCACTGAAGCAGATGGGCCTCGCCAGTTTGGGCTGATGCAATACGAACACTTCTCAACGAATCGCCTGCGCGACATCCTGCAGCTAGGGATCGCGATGCAGGAAGAGAGCGACTATATCGCTGTGCAGTTCGACATCGAACGCTCTGCCCAGTCCATCATACAGATGGTGATCGACAATCCTGCCGGATTCGGGGCGCTGGCGTACGACGGCGACAAGGCCGTGGGCATGATCGCAGGTTCGGTCTCCCCGTACTTTTTTAGCAAGGGCGCTTTGGCCAGCGATTTCGTCTGGTATGTGCGGCCCGAGTACCGAGGTTCACGGACCGCGGTCAAACTGCTCAAGATGTTCAGCAGCTGGGCTGTTGGGCGAGGTGCCTCGGAGCTCTACATGGGCGTCACAACCAATGTCGATGCAGCGCGGACCGGGGAGCTCTTGCAGCGGCTCGGGTTTGAGCATGTCGGCGGCAACTATAGAAAGCGGCTGAATGTCGGATCTTGACGCGCTGCCAGACGACGTACTTCGGCAGATCTTGGCTCTGACGCAGGCCAAGAAGAAGCTTGATATACGCGAGATGGCGACGGACAGCTTTATGGTGTTTGCCAACCACGTCTATGAGAACTTCATCGAGGGCGAGCATCACCGGATTATTGCTGAAAAGCTGGAGCGCGTGGCGCGTGGCGAGCTGAAGCGATTGATTATCAACATGCCTCCGCGTCATTCCAAGTCTGAGTTCGCGTCCTTTCTGATGCCCGCTTGGTTCTTGGGCCGGAACCCGAAGCTCAAGATCATTCAGGCCACCCACAACACCGAGTTGGCCGTTCGGTTCGGCCGCAAGGTCCGAGATCTGATTGACGACCCGCAGTACAAAGAGATCTTCCCGAACACCAACCTCAAAGAGGACAACAAGGGTGCGGGCAAGTGGGGCACGGACAAGGGTGGTGAGTACTTCGCTGCTGGTGTTGGCGCCGCTGTCACCGGCCGTGGTGCGGATTTGTTCATCATCGATGACCCGCACTCGGAGCAGGACGCAATGAGCGAGAGCGCGTTTGATAACGCGTACGAATGGTACACCTCGGGTCCTCGTCAGCGTCTGCAGCCGGGGGCTTCTATCATCTTGGTCATGTGTATGACAGGGGACACCCCTGTGCTTATGGCCGACGGCGTAGAAAAACCTCTTAGGGATGTGCGACCCGGAGATATAGTTGTCACCTACGATAAAGGGCGGTTAAGCACCGCAAAAATAAACAACTGGCAGTCAAGTGGTGTTGACTCGGTCTTTAAAGTACTGACACAATCTGGCAGAACACTTCGAGCGAACGAGAGGCACCCGTTTCTCGTCAAAGAAGAAGGGACCGTAAAATGGGTCAAGCTGCGAGATCTGAGCCCGGGGATGGAACTTGTATCACTTCGGGATGCAACAGGCCTTCTAGGGCAGAAACAAAACCGGGGCTTTGCTCGGCATGCCAAAGCCGAGAGTCTTACCACCGGAAAAACCCAAACGCCCCTCGCCGCGAGCTGGGGCATCATGGGAAGTGGATCGGTGTTGAATGCGCAGTTGATCATTGCTCAAGCCCAGTATCTGCGAAAGGTTTGTGCCGATCTTGCTACAATAAAAGAAACCAGCGCAAAAAAGACCCGCTACACGCCCGCGCGCATCGCATTAAGCATCGCTACGGAATTACTCTTGAGCAATACGAGGACATGGTTTTCCAGCGAGAAAATCGATGCGATGTTTGCGGGTGCGAACCTGGCGCAAAAAACACTCGCGCTCACTGGGCCGGAAAACTATGTATCGACCACTGCCACGAGACAGGAAAGGTCCGAGGCCTCTTATGCAACGACTGTAACCTTGCCGTCGGGTATGGAAAGAACCCTGAGACACTCCGCTCCGCAGCAAAGTATCTCCAACTTCACAACGGATAGGGTTGTCAGTATTGTTCCGGACGGGGACGAAGAGGTTTTTGACGTTGAGGTAGACCGGACCGAAAACTTCATCGCGAATGGCATCGTCAGCCACAACACGCGCTGGGGTAAGAAGGATCTTACGGGCCGCTTGCTTGCGCAGCAGTCTGCTGATCCGATGTCGGACCAGTGGGAAGTGGTCGAGTTCCCTGCTCTGCTGCCGTCGGGTAACCCGCTCTGGCCGGAGTTCTGGGACAAGGATTCCCTGCTCTCGATCAAGGCGTCGCTCCCTGTTCAGAAATGGTCCGCGCAGTGGCAGCAGCAGCCTACGAGCACAGGGTCCGCGATCATCCGGCGCGAGTGGTGGAAGGAGTGGGAGAAGGAAAAGATCCCGCCTCTGAAGTACATCATCCAAGCCTACGATACAGCGTTCTCGAAAAAGGAGACGGCCGACTATTCGGCCATCACAACGTGGGGCATCTTTGAGCCGGAGGAGGGGCGCGGCGACAACGTGATCCTTCTGGATGCGCAGCGCGGCCGCTGGAGCTTTCCCGAGCTGAAGGAAGTGGCGTACGAGGAGTGCGAGTACTGGGAGCCGGACATGGTCATCGTGGAGAAGAAGGCCACCGGTGGTCCGTTGATTGACGAGCTGCGTGCGCGGGGCATCCCTGCTATGGGCTTCTCGCCCGGTAGACGCGCGGGCGGCGGTGGTGTAGACAAAACAACGAGAATGCATACTGTCTCCCCTCTGTTTGAGGCCGGAATGGTCTGGGCCCCGAGGGACAAGAAGTTTGCAGACGAGGTCATAGAAGAGATCGCTTCATTTCCGAATGGTGAACATGACGATTATTGTGATAGTATGACCTTGGCTTTGATGCGTTTCCGCCAAGGTGGTTTCGTTCTGATACATGAAGAGGAGCAGCTTGATTTCGGTGATCAGGTGCCTCGCAAACGGGAGTACTACTGATGGCGCTACCTCCACAGGCCTTCGGCAACATGGTCGAGCGACGGGAAGGTCCTGTCGATATGCAGGACGGGCTCGGTGTTGATGTTCCCGTGAATGGCCCCGAAGACTTTGCGGGCGGCGCACAGGTAACTCAGATGGACGACGGCGGGGCTTTGGTCGAAGCGCTGTCCGGGATGATGCCAGAGGGCATGACAGAAGAAGAACTGATCCCGTTTGATTCCAACCTCGCTGATTTTCTGGAAGACGACACTCTGGGCGAGATCGCCAGCGATCTGGTTGGCGCCTACGAGGACGACATGTCTTCGCGTCAGGACTGGGAAGAGACCTACACCAAGGGTCTTGACTTGCTGGGCGTGCAGTCGGTTGAACGCTCCACACCATTTGAGGGCGCATCGAGCGTCACACACCCGCTGATCGCGGAAAGCGTCACCCAGTTTCAGGCGCAGGCGTACAAAGAGATCCTGCCATCGGGTGGCCCTGTGAAGACGCAGGTTCTTGGTAAGCACACCCCTGAGCGCCTCGAGCAGGCACAGCGGGTCAAGGACTACATGAACTACCTGATCATGGACCGGATGGAAGAGTACGATCCAGATACCGATCAGATGCTGTTCTATCTCCCGCTCTCGGGGTCCACGTTCAAGAAGCTCTACTTCGACAACATCAAGCAGCGTCCGGTGGCCAAGTTCGTCCCGGCGCAGGACGTGGTCGTGCCATACGCTGCATCCGATCTGATCAGCAGCCCGCGGATCACGCACGTTCTGAAGATGTCCGACAACGAGGTGCGCAAGCTCCAAGTTTCGGGGTTCTACCGCGACGTAGAGCTGACCTCGGGCGGGGCGGAAGACGAAGATCAGGTCCGTGAAAAGGTGAACGAGATCCAAGGCATCTCGCGGTCCTCGTACAGCGACGACACGCGGGTCATCTTGGAGATGCATGTCGAGCTCGATCTCGATGGGTTCGAGGACATGGGCGAAGACGGGGAGCCCACGGGCATCAAGCTTCCGTACATCGTGTCGATCGACGAGGGCAGCAATCAGGTCCTCGCGATCCGCCGCAACTATGTGCAGGAAGACCCAACGCGCTCAGCTGTACAATATTTTGTACATTACAAATTCCTGCCAGGTCTTGGGTTCTACGGCTTTGGCCTGACCCACATGATCGGCGGCCTCGGCCGGGCGGCCACGAGCATTCTGCGCCAGCTCATTGATGCTGGGACCTTGGCCAACCTGCCTGCTGGTTTCAAGGCGCGCGGCATACGTGTAGCTAATAGCGACGAGCCACTGCAGCCCGGCGAGTTCCGCGACATCGACGCCCCGGGCGGCAGCATCCGAGATGCGATTATCCCACTGCCGTACAAAGAGCCGTCGGCCACCTTGGCCCAGCTTCTTGGTGCGTTGGTCGATGGCGGTCGTCGGTTTATCTCGCTCGCTGACAACCAAGCCCAGAACATGGGGCAGGAACAGCCTGTCGGAACAACCGTTGCTCTGCTTGAGCGCGGGATGAAGGTTCTGTCGGCGATCCACAAGCGTCTGTACTATGCGCAGCGTCAGGAGTTCAAGATCCTCGCACGGATCATCGGCGAGCACATGCCTGCCAGCTATCCGTACGAAGTTGACGAAGCCTCGCAGCAGCTCAAGACGCAAGACTTCGACGGCCGCGTGGACGTCCTGCCGGTCAGCGATCCAAACATCTTCTCGATGGCTCAGCGCGTGGCGCTGGCTCAGGAGCAGCTGCGACTGGCGCAGAGTAATCCTGAGATGCACAATCTGCACGCCGCGTACCGTCGGATGTATCAGGCTCTGGAAGTGCAGAACATTGACGATATCCTGCCGCAACCACAGCAACCACAGCCGATGGACCCCGTCATGGAGAACGGCCGGGCTCTGGTGGGCACTCCGCTGCAGGCATTCCCTGATCAGCAGCACGACGAGCACATCAAGGCGCACGTAGCGTTCTACAAGCTGCCTCTGGTACAGGCGACACCGCATGCGCTTTTGGCCATTACAGCGCACATCATGGAGCACGTTGCGTTGTTTGCGAGACAGCAGATGATCGAGCAGACACAGCAGCTCATCCAGCAGATGCAGATTGCGGTGCAGTCTGGCGCCATGGACGCGCAGCAGGCCCAGCAGCAAATCATGCAGGCGCAGGCCGCACTGCAGGACCCCAAGCACTCAGCAGATTACGCAGCTCTTCTGCAGCGTCAGATCTTTGAGCAGCTGGTGCCTGAGCTTACACCGCCGCAGCCGGACCCAATGGGTGACCCACTGGTGCAAATCCGCAATACTGAGCTCCAGCTCAAGCAGCAGGAACTCATGCAGGACGGCCAGATCGATCAGGCCAAGCTTCAGCTTGATCAGGCCAAGATTGCGCAGAAGGCCGCGGGCGAGGCCGCGCGTCTCGAGTTGCAGGAGCAGATTGCTGACGACCGCAACGAAGTGAACCGCGATCGAATCTCTGCACAGATGCAAATGGCGCAACAACGCAACCAAGGAGGTCAGTGATGCCGCTCAAGACAGGTAAGTCCCAAGAGGCAATCTCATCCAACATCGGTACCCTCCGCGACGAGGGGCGCCCGCAAAAGCAGGCGGTTGCCATTGCTTTGTCCAAGGCGGGGAAAGCACAGAAAAAGGCTGGCGGCGGGATCATCTCTTCGTTCAGCCGCATTGCAAAACCACAGATCTTCCGGGGGACCTTCTAATGCCTACTCTTACCATCACGTTTGGGGAAATGACCCCTGTCGACAAGTACGAGGAAAAGGAAGGCGGCGCGCGCTGCCCTCTTCCGACGCAGGACCCTGATCTGAACGCCAAGAACAAGGAGCGTGCTGCTGAGACGGCCGATTACCGCAATCCGTCGGAAGACGGCAGCCTTGTCTCGGGAGAGGTCTGCGGCACTTGCGCGGCTTACAACCAGACCGAGGACGTTCTCGACTGCATCGACGACGAGTCAGGGGATCTGGGATACTGCCAGCTGTTAAAATTTGTGTGTTCATCCGATCATGTGTGTGATAAATGGGCAACAGGTGGTCCGATCACAAGTGACATAGAAGACAGCTACAACGAGAACCTATGATGGATGTAGTGGATTTCGCGTCACATGTGTACAAACTACTGCGCCGCCGCGAGGACGACATAAAAGAGTGCCTCGCCGCGGACGGTCTTCCCAGCTGGGAGGAGTACAAGAAACTGGTTGGAGAGCTTCGGGGCCTCTCCTACGCATCCAGTGAAATCAAAGCCCTGCTGGAGAGACACGCTGACTATGACGAAGACACTTTTTCTTCCTGACCACGTCGCGCAGAAAATCAAATCCGACCGAGGGGGAGAGTCAACACCTCTCCCTGCTGCCACGGACGAAGATTCTCTAAACAAGGCGTACGTAGACGCGGCTGACCGCGTCCTTGATCCCGCCCTTCTTGAAAAACCACTGCTTGACCGCCTGCCCCAACCAACGGGCTGGCGGATTTTGGTCATGCCGTATCAAACGGCTGTCCAGACAAAAGGTGGTTTGTTCATCCCGGACGAGATCCGAGACCGTGAGACGGTGGCCACTGTGGTGGCCTATGTGCTCAAGGTAGGCCCGCTTGCCTACAGAGATCCCAACAAGTTTGGCCCGGACCCAGAGCCGTGGTGCAAGCAGGGTGATTGGGTCTGCATTGGCCGGTACGCCGGTTCCCGGTTCAAGATCGACGGCGGCGAGATTCGCGTCCTCAATGACGACGAAGTAATCGCGACAGTTCTCGAGCCCACTGACATCAAAACCGTTTAAGGAGAATCCTATGTCTGAAGAACAAGAGGATCTCGGCCAAGAGATCATTATCGAGCAGGAGGGAGGAGACGAAGATGAAAATCAAAAAGTCTCTGTGGACTCCGGCGAAGGCGACGAGAGCGAACTAGAGACCTACAGTAAGGGTGTCCAGAAGCGCATTTCTCGCCTGACAGAAAAGTTTCGCAAGGAAGAGCGCGACCGCGAAGAGGCTGTTCGCTTCTCTCAGCAGCTTCTGCAGGAAAAGCAGCAGCTCGAGGGGCGTCTCAAGCAGCTCGACAGCGGGTACTTGAATGAGTACGGCGCGCGTATCGAAGCGCAGATCACCTCGGCTCGTCGCAACTACAAAGACGCGTACGAGGCGGGCGACACGGATCGCATGATCGAGGCCCAAGAGGCTCTGGCCCGGGCAAGCTCTGACAAGGAGCGCTACGATCTTGCAAAGCGGCGTGCGGACCAGCGGGTAGAGACGGCACCTGTTGAGACGCAGCAGTACCAGCAACAGCCCGCACGGCAGCAACAGCAGCAGGCGCCACAGGCGCAGGTTGACCCAAAGGCTCAGGGCTGGGCTGAGAAGAACACGTGGTTCGGTCAGGACGAAGTCATGACCTATGCCGCGTTTGGTATCCATCGCAAGTTGGTCGAGGAAGAAGGATTTGACCCGCAGAGCGATGACTACTATAGTGAGATCGATCGTCGGGTTCGTACGGAGTTTCCGCACAAGTTCAAGACGGCCAACACATCGGGGAAAAGTCAGGTCGCTCCCGCTGGCTCTTCGGCATCCCGCAGCACGAACAAACAGGGGCGCAAGACCGTGAGGCTATCACCGTCACAGATCGCCATTGCTAAAAGGCTCAATGTTCCTCTCGAGGAATACGCAAAGTACGTAAAGGATTAATCTGATGACTGAGAACACTCGCACACCACGGTCCGCTACCACGCGTGAAGAAACCACGCGCCGTAAACCATGGGCACCGCCCAGCCACCTTGCTGCACCAGAAGCCCCTGCGGGTTATGTGCATCGCTGGATTCGAATTGCTATGCGCGGCGAAGAGGACAAGATGAATGTCCACTCCAAGCTGCGTGAAGGATGGACCCCCGTCCGCGCCGATGAGTATCCAGACTATGAGTCTCCGACGATCGACGATGGTCGTTACTCGGGAATCATTGGCCAAGGTGGCCTGATGCTGTGTCGTATTCCTATCGAAACTGCTCACGAACGATCCGCGTACTACGGGCTCCGGACCCGCGAACAGATGCAGGCTGTCGATCAGGACTTAATGAAGGAGTCACATCCTTCGATGCCGATTCATCAGACTCGGCAGAGTAAAGTCTCATTCGGTGGACGTGGGTCCTCCGACTAACAGCAAAAGGAGCTGAAAATGGCCAATATCAATGGCGCATTCGGTCTTCGTCCCATCGGCAAGGTGGGTCAGAATACCAACAGCACCGGTTCGACCGAGTACCGTATCGCCGCAGGCAATACAAACGCGATCTATCAGGGTTCCCCTGTCATCCCACTTGCAGCCGGTGTCATCGACATCGTTGGTGCAGCAGCGGGCGGCACGGTAGGTCTGTTGGGCGTGTTCCAAGGCTGCGAGTACGTTTCGGCAACAACCGGTAAGAAGGTCTGGTCCAACTACTGGCCCGGGTCTGGTGCAGACACAAACTTCCCTGTCAAGGCGTTCGTCTACGACGACCCAGCACAGCTGTTTGTTGTCGCAACATCCAACGTGGTCGCAGCAGCGAACACAGAAGCAGAAGTCCGCGCGGCAATTTTTGCCAATGCGAACTTTGCTCTGGCCACATCGGGAGGCACCATCACAGGTATCTCGTCGGCTACGCTCGACCTGAACACCATCGCCGCTACCAACACGCTGAACCTGCGCATCATGGGTATCCAAGAGGATCCTGAGAACGCCGACTTCACCGCAGCTGGTATCCCTGTAATCGTGCGTTTGAACAACCACTTCAATTCGTCGAATGGCGCAATTGCTGGTGGCACTGTTTCGACGACCGGCGTGTAAGGAGGACTAGCACATGGCAATCTCTCGCGCACAACTTGCGAAAGAACTCGAGCCGGGCCTTAATGCCCTGTTCGGAATGGAGTATGGTCGCTACGAAAACCAGCACTCTGAAATCTTCACCACTGAGTCATCGGATCGTGCATTCGAGGAAGAAGTTATGCTGTCGGGCTTCGGCGCGGCGCCTAACAAATCCGAGGGTTCTGCGATCAGCTTCGATGACGCCAACGAAGCGTACACTGCTCGCTACAACCACGAAACGGTTGCACTTGCATTCTCGCTGACTGAAGAAGCGATCGAGGATAACCTCTACGATCGTCTCGGTTCTCGTTACACCCGTGCACTGGCTCGCTCCATGGCACACACCAAGCAGGTCAAAGCTGCTGCCGTCCTGAACAACGCCTTCACTGGCGGCGCTTTGGCTGGTGGTGACGGCAAGGCACTGTGCGCAACGGACCACCCACTGACTTCGGGCGGCACCTTTGCAAACACTCCTAGCGTTGCGGCCGACTTGAACGAGACCTCGTTGGAAGACGCACTGATCAACATCGCTGGTTTTGTTGATGAGCGCGGCCTGAAGGTTGCTCTCCGCGGCTTGAAGCTTATCGTCCCACGCCAACTGCAGTTCATCGCAGAGCGTCTGATGGTTTCGAACCTGCGTGTTGGCACTGCTGACAACGACGTGAACGCGCTCCGCTCCATGGGGATGCTGCCAGAAGGGTACACAGTCAACGACTTCCTGACTGACCCCGATGCATTCTTCATCAAGACGGACGCACCACGCGGCTTCATCCACTTCGAGCGGACACCACTGTCCACTGGAATGGAGGCTGACTTCGATACGGGCAACATGAGATTTAAAGCGCGCGAAAGATATTCTTTCGGATATAGTGATAGTCGCGCTGTCTTTGGGTCTCCGGGCTCTGCCTAATAAAAACAAGGACTTAGGTCCGATAGACCCCCACTTCGGTGGGGGTTTTTTTATGCCTCTTTACAAGTCTTGTAGTACTGTGTACCTACAATAGGATATGTATCGGAGGAAAGAGAATGGCAAAGGCAAGAAAGATAATTGCGGTCTACCGGATACGAAATCTGGTCAGTAAGAAATACTACATCGGCAGCTCTACGAACCTGTACGAGCGATGGAGGGGCCATAGATCCAAGTTGCGGAACGGCACTCACCCCAACAGACACCTGCAGTCCTCTTGGGACAAACACTCTGAGGAGGTGTTCGTGTTTGAGCTGCTGGAGGAGTTTCAGTCTGTAGTGCACATGGAGGCTGCGGAAGAGGCCTTACTGGCGGAACTGATAGGCGACCCTTTGTGCTGCAACCTATCTAGGTGGGCCCGAAGCCCATGGCGGAGCAAAGGACCTGAGCACCATCGATACGGAGCCAAGCTAACCGACGACCAAAAGCAGGTTGTCCGCGAAGCAACTCTCAAGCAGTGGAAGACCGCTGACCCCCGGACCGGACGCAAGCACAGCGAAGCGGCCAAGCAGCTAATCAGCACCAAGGTCCAAGCTGCGTTGGCCGAGGGCCGAGGCGGGAGGTTCATCCCCACTGAGGAGACAAGGCAGAAGATGTCGGATGCCCAGAAGGGTAACAGTTACGCCAAGGGTCACGTTCGTAGCGAGGAGCACTGCCAGAAGATATCTGAGGCCATGCAGGGGAACCAGAACTGGCTGGGAAAGAGCCACAGTGAGGAGTCCAAGGCAAAGATGGGGCAGCCTGTCCGGATGATCTCGCCGACGGGGGAGATCACCGTGTTTCCTCGAACGACGGCTATTAAAGAGGAGTTCGGTATTTTTCTGCCAACCATCCAGCGATCTGTACGCTCTGGAAAACCGTTGGCCAAAGGCCCGTACAAGGGGTGGCGTTTCGAGTACGTATAAGCTTCTGCACATCGGATCGCCTCTTTCTTTTTGTTCGCAGCTCGTATACTCTATGGGCATCCCTGACAGCCGCGCGGTGCGGCTGACATTTGCCACGACAGGAGATCCTCATGGCTAACACGACCTTCACAGGCCCAGTACGTTCCGAAAACGGCTTTCAATCCGTTACCAAGGACGCAACCACCGGCGCAATCACCACCAACGCTACTTACGGCACCAACGCTACAGTCACCGGCACCCTGTCCGTGACCGGTGCGGCAACGCTGTCGAGCGCCGCAAACGTCATCGTGATCCCCACTTCTGATCCAGCAGTTGCTGGTGCGATCTGGAACGACGGCGGCACCCTGTCTGTATCCGCAGGATAAGGAGATAGCTTATGGCTGGTTCTGACACCAAGAGTACACACGCCCACGGGTCCGGCTTTGTCGTCTTGGGACGGCATCGGATCACCGGTCTGTCGTATATCGGCACGGCATCTGATGGCTTTCTCGAGATCTTTGACACGGTCACAATCCCTGTGGCTGCAACCTACGCGCGCAGTGGGACAACGGTCACGGTCAGCTCAACCGGTCACGGGCTGCAAACAGGTGACACTGTTGGTATCGCGTATAGGCCCGGTACTGGGGGCGAGGCTCGATCCGGCAACTATGCGGTCACGGTCACTACGGCCAATGCTTTTACCATAGTGGACATAAACAGCGGCACTATTTCAGGTAGCCCTGTTTGCACATATGTGAACGGTGGCGGCGGATGGATTTTTAGCACAGAAGTGTCCGCGGCGGACATTTTTGCGAACGTCCTCTCCGTCCCGGGAGAGGGCATGCTTGTTAAAAACGGCACCTATGCCAAGATGACCAACGTCGACTCTGCTAACTTCTTCTACAACTAGGTGGGGTCATGGATCCGGCGTCCGTCACCCTCGCCATAGGCGCAGCCAGCAAAGCGTTCTCGATGCTCAAGCGCGGGTTCGAGATTGGTCGCGATATTGAGTCTATGCACGGCGACATCCAGAAGTGGATGGGTGCGTCGGCGCAGATTTCAGCGATTGAGAAGGCTACGAAGAATCCCGGCATCGTCGCGCGGCTCCTGACAGGCTCCGACAACATTGAGGCGATGGCTACGCAAGCGGTCCTGGCACGCAAGCAGATCGAGGCGCAGCGCTACGAGCTGAAAGTGTGGGTTTCGATGACCTATGGCGTGGGAACGTGGGAAGAAATCCTCCGTACTGAGGGCCAGCTGCGCAAGCAGCGTCAAGCAGCGATAGAGCAGCAACAGGCATTCTTTGCAAAAGTCTTCCTCGGCGCCACGCTTTTTGCTACTGTAGGCATAGGCGGCGGGCTGCTGTACTTTTTTGCAATGTATCTGAAGGATCTGCAACAATGACAAATCTGACGGCGATACTCGGGGCAGTGGCCCCTACCCTAGCAACCGCAATGGGCGGCCCGCTTGGTGGAATGGCGATCAAGCTCGTGGCTGACAAGTTAGGTCTTTCGGAATCCACCATGGAGGCCGTTGAGGCGGCGGTGTCAAGCGCCACTCCTGAGCAGCTGGCGGAGATCAAGAAGGTCGAGGCAGACTTCAAGGTACAGATGAAGGCGCTGGACGTAGACTTGGTCAAGATCGCTTCTGCCGATCGGGACAGCGCGCGCCGCCGCCACGCCAGCGTTAGGGACATGACCCCTACCGTCCTTGCTGTTGGCACGCTTCTTGCTTTCTTCGGCTACGTTGGGGCAGTAACCTTTATCGATCACGGTGCCGATCTTGGCCTTATCAACGTCGCCGTAGGCTGGCTGGGTGGTAGCGCATCTGCTGTCATCTCCTTCTACTTCGGCGCCAGCAACACAACGGAGAAAAACACATGAGCTTTAGACTTTCAGAGCGCAGCCTGAGCCACCTACAAGGTGTCGACGAGCAGCTCGTCGCAACGGTAAAGCTGGCGATACTGCTGACGAAGACTGACTTCGGTGTGATCTGCGGTATTCGCACGATGGAAGAGCAGCGGGCACTGGTCGCCAAGGGCGCAAGCAAGACCATGCGCTCCAAGCACTTGGACGGCAAGGCCGTTGACCTGATGGCCTACATCGGTAGCCGTGGTTCGTGGGAACTGAACCTGTACGACGATCTTGCTGACGCTATGCAGGAAGCAGCTGTAGAGACCGGCGCTGTCCTGCGCTGGGGCGCTGCGTGGCACATCCCGGACATCCGCGACTGGGATGGATCGATGGAAGACGCGATGAACTCGTACGTGGACCTGCGCCGCAGCGAGGGCAGGCGTCCGTTCATTGACGGCCCCCATTTTGAGCTGGCCTGACCGAGGGGAAGTGTGATGGCGAAGTCTCCAGCGTGGCAGAGAAAAGCCGGGCAGGACCCAACCGGTGGCTTGAATGCCAAGGGCCGGGCGTCCGCCAAAAAGCAGGGGATGAACCTCAAGCCGCCTGCTCCGAACCCGAAGACCAAGAAGGACGCAGGCCGCAAGAAAAGCTTCTGCGCTCGGACGGGCGGAATGCCCGGTCCGATGAAGGACGAAAAAGGAAAGCCGACACGTAAGGCGCTATCGTTGAAGAAGTGGAACTGCTGATGGGAAGCGTACAACTCACGCATGAAGAGCTCGAGGCAATGCTCGACCGCTCTGCCAAGCGAGGTGCGAGGGCCGCGCTGCAAGAGCTTGGTCTCCACGACGAGAACGCCCCGCGGGATCTTGACGAGCTGCGCGGACTGCTGTCTGCTTGGCGTGAGACGCGGACCACGATGTGGCAGACTTCGGTACGGATTGTAACGACCGGCGCTCTGATGTTTATCGCCGCTGCGATCTGGATGTCTTTCAAAGACAAGGTAGGACAGTAAGATGAATCGTGGTAATATGTCGAAGCAAATCACGGAGGTTCCGATGAAGAAGCCAGTGAAGATGAAGCCAACCAAAGCCAAGCCCGAATTTAAGAAGGGCGGCAAGGTTGACCAGTCCATGTGCAGCCCGCGTAAGCAGGAAGCGATGAAGGGTCTGTCCTGATGGCCGAGGGTAACAAGATCTGTCCCAAGGGCAAGGCTTGGGCCAAGCGGACCTTTGACACCTACCCGAGCGCGTACGCCAATATGGCGGCAAGCAAGTATTGCAAGGACCCGAATTACGCCAAGGGTGCCAAGGGCAAGAAGGTCAACAAAAAGGCTGAAGGCGGCCTTGTAAGGGTTTTCTGATGGGCGAGCTTAAAAAGTGGCGCGAGCAGGACTGGGTCCGCATCGACTCGGGTGGAAACATCGCGGGCAAGTGTGGCACGTCCAAGGACAAGAAGAACCCTGATCGCTGCTTGCCTCGGTCCAAGGCTCAGTCTCTGAGCAAGTCTGAGCGCGCATCGACGGCTCGCAAGAAAAAGCAGGCTGGCGCCAAGGGCAAGACGGTTGTGTCGAACACGCCGGAGGCCAAGGTCAAAGGGTACCGGCGCGGCGGCTTTGTGGGCACGTTTTGATCGAGCGGTGGATCGAGGAGCTTGCTGAGGTGGACCCTGACCTCGGGCTTCCTCTCTGCCCATTTGCCAAGCCTGCGCACGACAAGGGACGGGTAAAGATTGTGCAGGCAGACGGGGCTCTTTGGTCCGCGGTGTTGCAAGCGGCGGCTGGTCTGACGGATGAGCTGGACGTGATTGTTGTGGTGGACGACGCGTTCTCTGGGGACTACGAGCAGCTGGAAGTTGCGACAGACCATATGAACGAGTTTTTCAGCTCAGCTGGACTAGACCTCTGGGCTTTGTCTCACATCAGCGAGGCCGCCGTCATCTTTTTGCAGCGGCTCACGGAACTTGACAATTCTGCTGCAAAACTTGAAAAGTTGGGTTACTATAGAAGATATAGCGCGCCCGAGTACGCGCGCTTGATTTTGGACAGGCGAGATAGGAGATCACGTCATGATGCAAGGCAAGGACAAGAAGCCGATGGCTGCCAAGGGTAAGCCCAAGGCTGCAATGAAGCCCGGCGAGAAAAAGATGATGCGCGGCGGTCAGGTCAAAATGATGCGCGGTGGCGAAGTCATGATGAAGCGCGGCGGCAAGGTCAAGGGGAAGTAACCCATGGCCAAGGACAAGCAGTTTCCAGACCTGAACAAAGACGGCAAGATCACGAAGGCTGATATCCTGAAGGGTCGCGACGTCGAGGGCTTCAAGGCCGGTGGCAAGGTGGCTGGTTTCAAGGACGGCGGCTGCGTTATGGCAGGCCGTGGCGTTCGCAACACGAAGATGGTGTAACAAATGACAACGTCCGGCAGCCGAGACTTCAACCTCGACATCGCGGAAGCGATCGAAGAGGCGTATGAGCGCATTGGTAAAGAGGTGCGCACAGG
>Ga0306872_100439_pt1 | contig 16421 bp, 23 predicted proteins | sample AntRauMeHopE1498_FD_190455 | JGI IMG/M metagenome (GOLD analysis project Ga0306872, IMG submission 190455) | Saline lake microbial communities from Rauer Islands, Antarctica - Metagenome Hop E1 #498 (v2) (version 2) | ecosystem: Environmental > Aquatic > Non-marine Saline and Alkaline > Saline ...
CTAGCGCCACGGGCACTTGGTCCTCTAACAAGATTACTACCGAACTCGCAACCAAAGCCAATACAACACACAATCAGGCCGCCAACACAATCAATTCGGGCACCTTCGATAACGCCAGAATCGCGGCTAGCAATGTCACACAATACGCCGGATCTATCAATCACAATGCGCTACTAAATTACTCGGTGAATCAGCATCGAACTATCGATGATGGAAGCGTCGGCAACACGGATCTATGGTCAGCCGCAAAGATCGCCGCTGAAGTTGCAACCAAAGCCAACACAAGCCATACGCATCCGGTATCAAGCATCGAAGCCGGAGTTTTCGATCCGGGATTCATTCCGCAAGTCGGAGTAACGCAGCACCAAAGCGCAATCACGCACGGTAACATCGCGGGGCTCGATGGAAACCATCATAACAAACACCCTTCGAATACAATTTCTACAAGCATGTTTTCGGCTCAACCAAACAGGTATAGAGTCCCGACGCAAAATGTAATTACCGGCGAGCAAATTGGCGACGGTCTATTCGGGCTCAACCGTGCGGCAACTTTCGATTCCGTACCGGCTAATACGCAACTCAATTTCTTTGAAATGAGTTTGGGTTCAACTTTCTTGGGCGGATGGATTGATTCGAACGGGTCGCCCATTAACGGAGCAGGGAACCCCGCGAGCCCGTCCGGAGATATGTTTGTTTGGAACCGAAGATTCGTAATCGGCGGCACCGGCGCTCTATGGATGCAAAATAAGAGACAGGCCCGATTCTACGAGGACACCGCGTTCGGCGTTGATTATGTCGGTATTAGATCGCCGGACAATCTAACAGGTACGATTGAATATCAACTTCCGCAACCGCCAACACAAGAAGGCGCGAAGCTATCTACCGGGTTCGGATCAAAAAGCGGGGGCATATTAAGCTGGGAACCCCAAACGGGCACGGCGTTCCCCGCAGCAGGATACAACGGCCAGCGGTTCTATCGAACCGATCTGGAAGAATCGTTTTCATATGATGACGGTACAGCATTCAGCGTATTGTTTCCAGTTCCGCGATGGATCAGTGAAGAAGTAATTCCAATTGAGTTTGGCCGAGTTTATAATTCGCCAATGCCTGCAACGGTATCACTTAACGGACCCGGCAACGGAGCAACAACTGCAACCGCCGGATTTTATCTGGAACACAATTACTTTATCATTTCCGCGGTAGTCACTAGCACTAGCGATTTCACTGGCACTTTTCAAATTCTTAGAAACGCGACTGTAGTTACTACGCTAGCCTTCTCGAATTCATTGTTTGCATCGTTGCCGAGAACCAAAGCAAGTTGGGAAATAGTAAACAGCGGCGAAAATCTTTGGACAAATATCATCGTCACCGGCGGAACCTTGCACACGCCCGTAGTACGATTGCTGGTCAAAAAGTTCATCGTAGCGTAATCGGCACAGCCTACGCAACCGGCACAATCGGAACCGAAAATATCGCGGCGCAATTGATTTCAGCGGTACGCATTGCCGATGATCGGAGTACTGTTGTTTGTCGGAGGATGCCGACGCATTTCATGGGTGGAACCCGCAAACCATTCGCCGAAAGGGCGCTCATGAAAACCGACCGTCGAAATCTTGAAATGCAAGTCTTTGTTTATATCTTTGTGATCATCGGTATTACCGTGCTTCTAATGGGATGTAGCACAGTCACCGGAGCCGGTAGACTTATGCAGGGCATCGGCCAAGATTTAGAAGATGCTGGCGAAGGCACACGCGATCGGATGGGCGAAAGAAGGTAGGTTATGAAAGTCTTAACTTGCTATGATCATAACACGAGAACTAGATCGATTCAAGTTCTGTTAACTTGCATGAAAACCGGTACACTTGTCAACTTTGGTCGTGTCTACAGCCAGACAGAAATCGACCAACTTCGCGATCCCGATCTTCTAAGACTTCATATATCGCAAGAAATGGAATCAAGGTATTTCGAAACCATGATCAAAAACATAATGCCGGGAGCAGATAACATCGATTTTGATCAACGCGTTCGATCAAAGTATAGTGATTTGCAAATGAAGGCGCAAATCATTAAAGCGATCTTCGAAAGATTGAAAGAATTAAAACTGTAAAGGACGGCAATTCAAAATGAGCTTTTATTCTCAAAACCGCGAAGATGAGTTTATCGCGGGGCTTGGATTGGAAATCAATTCGGTCCTAGATATCGGAGCGAACGATGGCGAAACCCTTAGCAATTCGCGGCATTTCATCGATCGATATAACGCTAGCGCGATCCTGATTGAACCTGATCCGACGGCGTTTTCAAAGCTCTTTGATCTTTACAAACATAACGACCGAATCGGCATGATTTCCGGCATGATGGTATCGGACAAATTCGGGCATTCGCTTCGCCCGTTCTATCCGTTCGCTGATTCGCTTATCTCAACAGCCGACCCGCTCTACCGGGATATTTGGGAAGTTAAACCGCGAGGCATGTACCGGGTTGCTTGCTTGGATTGGACAGACTTAGTTGCTGAATTCGGCGATTTCGGTTGTGATCTTATTTCAATCGATGCCGAAGGGCTCTCAATCAGCATCGCCAATTCCATGCCAGCGCATATTATCAGGGCCGCGAAAGTAATTGTTATCGAAAGAAACAATGTTCGCGCCGCTCGCGGGAACGGATACGAAAAAGCCCCGATGTCCGATTTCGATCGGATCATTCAACTAGGAAAACGGGTGATCCATGAAACCGGCGAAAATCTTATCTTCGCAAACTAAGCCAACACATTCGTACGAACACGCCGGACCAGTTACACCGCTTGATAAGATCGTTGAAAGTCAAGGCCCGTACATCATGCTATGGGCAGGCGTTAATCCTTCCGTCGAAACATACTTGACCAAACGAGATATATCGCATGTTCGCGAGGGCAGAAAAGTTGTTTACAAATTGCGCGGCGAAATTGTTCGAATGCTCGCGATCAGAAACAATGCACCGAAATGGATCGAAGCGAAACCATCAGAAACAAAGTTGACATATAAGGAAAAAGAGGCATAATAAAAATCTCTTTCTCATGCGCGGCAAGGAAGCCGCATCCCTTCTCTCGGAGCCCGTTTCTTCACGAAGCGGGCTCTTTTTGACTATAGTAAGATTTGCGATATATTGTGGCGGGAGTATCGCATGAGAAATGAAATATGGCTTGTCCTACCAATCGTCAACGAACAAACCAGCCGCAAGCATCTTCCCGCATGGAAAGACGCAGGGTATAAGATCGCGGCTTTGCAAGATCGAATTAGATTTGATCTAGATTTTGTCGATCGCATGGCGCAGCCGTGGCCCGATTATGCAGGGTATGGCGCAAGCGTAAATTACTTGATTAATCATGTAGTGCCGAAAGATGTTGGTTTGGTTGTTGCGGCGGGCGAGGATATGAGGCCCGACCCGAAACATACAATCAAAGAAATCATCGAAAAGTTCTTTGATCGATTCGAAGATGGAATGGGAATCATGCAGCCGATCGGCGATGATCTACCGGGCACCGATCGTATTTGCGGAAGCCCATTCATCGGGCGCAGATTCGCGGCAAGATGGAATCATGGCTTAGGCACTTTTTGGCCCGGATACAACCATTATTATGCCGATGAAGAATTGTTCGAAACTACTAAAAAGAACGGGTTGCTTTTTCAAGATGGCTCAATGACTCATTACCATGATCACTGGACGCGACATATTTCAGCAGAAAAACAGCCTCATCATTCCATCTTGCAAGAGCGATGGGATCATGATAAAGCGCTATTTTTGTTTCGCAGCGCCGCTAACTTTCCCGGTCATCAACCGCTGAATCAAAACATCTATTAATTAACCCAAAGAGAAACCATGAAAATCGTCGGCATGATGCTTGTAAGAAATGAATCTTGGATCATCGGGCTTGCTCTAAATGTTGCTCTGGAATGGTGCGATGAAATAGTAATTCTAGACGATTCCAGCACAGATAACACGCCCGATATCATTTCCGAAATCTCGCGATCTTCACCGGGCCGGGTCTATTGTTCACGGGCCGATAGAGCAGACACGCACCGATGGGACGAAATGGATTTGCGGCAGAGGCTTTTCGATCTCGCCAAGTTAAGATCCGGGACACACTACGGGATTATCGACGCAGACGAAATACCGACCGGCCCAATCGTTCCGCACTTGCGTACCATCGTCGAAGAATGCAAGCCCGCACAACTTCTATCCGTGCCGATGCTTTCACCGTATGGCAACCTACACACCCGCAGGATCGACGGCGACTTTCAACCCTACGCCGGTATCTCTTTCGTCTTCGGAGCGTCGCCCGGCTTGCACTGGAGCAGCGGGAAGGACGGGTATCAGCATCATCATCGACAGCCGCACGGTAGCGAATTCGAATACCCTAGATTCCATGCGAACGAAGGCGGCATTATGCACTTGCAATTCGCCAGCATCGATCGGCTCCGCGCAAAATCCGCTTACTACAAAGCATTCGAAACCATTATGTATCCGGGCCGCATGAGCGCGAACAAACTCAATCTAAAATACGACTGGTCTTTGCTAACGGACCGAATGCAAACCGACGAAATCCCTTCCCAATGGTGGGAACCTTACGCGCGATTCTTGCCATACTTGGATATGGACAAAGAAGCGTGGCAGCTTGAATCGCTTCGGCAAATTGTTGATCAGCACGGAATCGAAAAGTTTCATGGCATCAACTTTCACGGGCTCATTTAATCACTGCAAAGAAAGAGCATAAATCGCATGAGCATTATCATTTCAATCATGGGCGCGACTTGCGCGGGCAAAACTACATTTATCAAGCATTGCACAGATCGATATCCGAACAAGTTTGCATCGGTCCGGGTCGGTGAAATTATGAGAATGAAGTATCCGCCCGAATATTTCAAGGGACAAAACAACCCGAAACACACTGCTATAGAAGCGTGGAATCTATGCGATGAAATGGTAGCATCATTCATCGAATGCAAGATGCCGGTTATTCTGGTAGATGGTCAGCCTAGAGATACCGAACAGGTTGATCAGTTTCTTTCATCGTGGGGCACTACGCCGCGAATGCTTATTCTCTTTCACGCGACCAAAGAGGAACGGGAAAAGCGCGCTCGCGAGCAGAGGCACGGCGACGACTTAGAAAAACTAACTATTCCGCGAATCACGAATGATATGGTTTCCTACTACACGGTTTTAACTCGGTTAGCGGAGTATAGTATATCGCCGATGGTGGTTGATACCGCTATTGGAAAGCCGGGCGACATGCTCGCAATGTATATGCTCAATGAATCAAAGAAGGAAACTCAATATGTCAGACCGGAAAGCCTTCGCGGATCTTGGCCCAATATCCCCCGCACAGTTTAAACCAGCGCGAGGGAAGATGCTAGTTAAACGCGAGCCCCCACAATCATTCGTCGGATCAATTAAGATCATCGAAGACGATGCAAACGATCGACGGTTCAAGCCTACAACCGGCAGAATTATTGCGATTGGTCAACCGTTGCGATCAGAGAAAACGAACATCGAAATACCGTGGATGGTACAGGTTGGCGATCGTATTCTAATCAATCGTTTCGCGGGTCACGATTGCATCATCGATTCGGACGATTCGTTTAACATCATGGATGAAGCCGACGCGCTCGCAGTGTTTAACTAGGCGCATCTTTGACGACTTAAAAGCACGAATAACAGCATGATTAAACCGCCCGGCTTTCCGGGCGTTTTTATTTGCGCCGCGCAATTGGCAGTCTTTGACACACTAGAAAGCTATGATAGATTATACAACACAAGCCAAACGGAGACACCGTATATGCCACCAGCGAATGCCAATCACGGACAAACTATCGGCGTTGCCGAAGAAATCATTTTTCAAGCGGAGAACGCGGGCGGCACACAGCGCCGCGGTGCTTTGGAACTTACGATTATCAACGGAGACACAGCACAAACGCTTTTGGTTAATTCAAACATGCATCATGATGCTAATGAATGGATGCCAGTTCGACCCGGACAAGTTGTTAGACTTGAAGTTCTAGAAGCACAGGGAGAGTTGCGAATTGTTAAAGCTAAACGAGCGGGCGGCACCAATGTTACCAATGTCGGATGGGGCGTGACAATCAGCGGCAAGGGCACCGCCAGCGCTTAAAGATTTGATTCTTTATTTTAGAATTGGATAAACAAATGCCCGACAATAAACCGCCCGATTCGCAATTTAGTACAAAATCAAATTCACCGGCAGAAATGGCAAAAGACTTAAGAATCGATAGGGTTGTGACTTGGTTTCTTATGCTAGTGGTTACGCTCGGCATCGGAATTGCGGGCCACACTTACCGAACGCTCACGAACCAAATTGAAGGATTGAACAAAACACTTAACAATTTAAATACCACAGTTGCAGTTATGCAATCGCAATTCGTGGATGTTGGCGAGTTGAAAAATAAGGTTCACGCATTGGAACTCTGGCAAGCTAGAAACGAAGGAATCAAGCAATGAAGATTCAAGAGTCGAAACCGTGGTTTATTTCTAACACCCAATGGGGCATCATTCTGGCCGCGTTTATGACGATTTTCAGCGGCTTTGTCGGAGTTAATCCGGACATCGTTGATTTTTTCACTGATCCCGATACCGCCCAATCGTTCGCGACTATCGGCGTTATGTTTTCTCTGATCTACGCATCGTGGGGGCGGGCACGGGCAAAGGGACCGAACACGATTCGGTAAACCATCATTGAGCGCCGCACGGCGAGGAATCGAAATGCACAAAATTATTACAATCATGATTGCAATGCTTTCGGGAATTGCTCTAAGCGGATGCGCTAATCAAAGTCCGACGCAACAATATCGAACCGGCGTTGATTTGCATAATCTCGCCATGCAATCGGCAATCGTTGCGATTGATAACGATTGGATCAGCGAAGATGAAGAACAAAGCATCGAAAAACTCCGAATCTTGTCGCGCGCCAAGCTCGGCGAAGCACGGGCCAGACTCGCAATAAACCCGAACGATCAGACGGTACGACCGATCTTAGATCAGGCACTTGATTTGATTCGTGCTATACGGTCGCTGGCGGCAGCGCAGCCGACGATTAGCACCGAAACCGAACCGTTGCCGGTCCCACAGTTCTAACTCGCCACAGTCGATTGTAGAGGCCCACAGGCAACACGAAAAGAGGAACCCGAATGATCCCGATCGGAATCTTGAAAGCACTTGCCGGAGTTGAAGCCGGAATCGTCGTTTTTTCGCAAGCATGGAGCTTGATTAAAAACGCCAACGCCGAAAATCGTGATTTGTCTTTGGAAGAAATGGCATCGCTCGATATTAGTTTAGATCAGACCGATGAGGATTGGCAAGCGGCGCGACTTCGCAGGCAACAGCGAAATCAGCCAGAGTAATTCGGATCAGACCCGATCTAAACAATCAAGGAATTTGACGATGATTGAAACGATGCCCAATCCAATAACCGAAAACATACTGCCATTTTCAGAGGGATACACGCTCACCGAGAAAGACGCGAAAAGCATTCGGAAGGTTTGCGCCGTTCTTCAAATGTTCGCACAGCACAGCCATGCAACCGGCGAAAAGCTCGGCAATTTCTTGTCCGCCCATGATGTACCGCGGGCGATGCTGCAAGAAAGCGCTACGCAATTTGGAATCGATTGGGATACAAATAAGGTTTTTCGGTTGCAGGAAGCGCTCGCATACGCGATGCCGGGAAGCACCGTTCAAGATTGCAAATTTGTTTCAACGATTCTTCGCGCCGTTTCGTGATATTCGCGGCGCAATTTGTCGCGGTAGAAATGTTGCGATGAATTTTTTAAGGGGATCGAAGTAATGGGACAATTGCAAATTATCAAAAGAAGCATCTATCAGGGCGATAGGTTTCTTTTCGGCGGAACAATCGGACCGGACACAAGTCAGGGAAGCCCGATTCAACCGATTACAACCGTATCGGTTCGGGCACAAATTCGACCCGTGAAGGGCGAAGCATTAATTCATGATTTCGCGCCCGTTCCGGTTGTAGAAAATCCAACTGGCTTTTTTACTTTCACAATGTCAACTAACGAAACGAATCAATGGCCGGTAGGAAAAGCGTTTTGCGATATCGAAATAGACATTAATTCAAGCGGTCGGCTTACGATTACTCGGCTTGATATTGATATTGAAAGATCGGTTACAAGATGACTAATCTTACTTTTACGCCAATGGCATTACCGACCGTTTCGTATTTGGTCGATCAAAACAATTCAGTATCAATTTTGGTTCTAGCTGGCGGAGGCGGCGGAGGCGGACCGTTGCCCGATAATGTTGCGACGCTAACCGATCTTGATTCGCTCGGTTATTCAGTTGATGCGCCTATTTCTGTAGTTACTGATAACAGCGCAAATTCACCGGCGGCGCAGGGCGAGCAGGGCGAACCGGGACCACAGGGCGAAATCGGTTTAACTGGTCCGCAGGGTCCGCAGGGCGTAATCGGTTTGACCGGCCCGCAAGGAGCGCAGGGCGTAATCGGTCCGCCCGGCCCAATCGGTTTAACAGGCCCAATCGGTTTAACGGGTCCACAGGGCGTAATCGGCCCGCAAGGAATCAAGGGCGACACCGGAAACACCGGCGCTACGGGATCACAGGGCAACACGGGAAACGCGGGCGCGCAGGGCACAGCGGGCGACACCGGCGCGCAGGGAGCGCAAGGCAACACGGGACCACAGGGAGCGCAGGGCAATACGGGACCACAGGGCGAAATCGGTTTAACCGGCGCGCAAGGAATCAAGGGCGACACCGGCGACACTGGCGCGCAAGGCCCAATCGGTTTAACGGGACCACAGGGAGCGCAGGGCGACGCGGGACCACAGGGCGATATCGGTTTAACGGGTCCACAGGGAGCGCAGGGCGATACAGGCGCAGCGGGACCACAGGGCGTAATCGGTTTAACGGGTCCGCAAGGCGCGCAAGGCGTAATCGGTCCGCAAGGCAACACCGGCGCGCAAGGCGCAGCGGGCGACACCGGAGCCGATGGCGCATCGATCACGGGTCCGCAAGGCGCGCAAGGCCCAATCGGTCTAACCGGCCCACAGGGAGCGCAGGGCGCGCAGGGAATCAAGGGCGACACGGGCGACACGGGCGCAGCCGGAGCGCAAGGCCCAATCGGTTTAACGGGCGCAACGGGGCCAGCGCCGCTTGTGAAAATTGTTAAGGGTATCGTCATTCCGGAACCGACCGGAACCGAAAATGTTACACTGTTTTTCTGCGAACGCGCAATTACGGTTACGCAACTTAACGCGATAGTCCGGGGGACAAGTCCATCAGTTACTTGGACGATTCGCTACGCAGCCGATCGTTCGGCGACCGGAACGCAAATCATCACCGGCGGCACAACTACCACAAGCCAGACAGTAGGATCGGAAATTATTGCTTTCGATGCGGCGACTATCCCCGCCGGATCATGGGTATGGATCGAAACCACAGCGACAAGCGGCACCGTCGCCGAACTCGCTATTATTCTGGAAGGAAACTAATAAATGTCACGCTCACCGCTTGAAATTCGGGGCACTCAAATGCAGGCAACGCAGATGCTTTCTGAAATTCAAATCTCTACCAGTCGCGCCGTTCAACAAACAACCAATTCTTTTACTTCGGTTGTTCAACAGGCCACGGCGTTACAAACTCTAATGGCCGCCAACCCTGATTCTTTCGTTACAGCCGACGCGGCATTTCTGGCAACGCAAATCGCCGGGCTTGCTACAACCGTCGATACCGTAGCTTCTAGCTTGCGAGCGCTATTGCCTTCCGCCGAGTAACTAATGACGCTACCTAACACCAATTACGCTACCGCTACGCTTGTCAACCCGACGGCGGCGTTAACTGATTTTTCGCTTATGGTGGACTTGTCTAGGATGCCCGATGCATGGAAGGCAAGCGTTAACGCAACGGACGGAACGCGGGGCCGGGTGGCGAAAGACGATGGTACAGAAATGGCCGTCGATTGGATCGACTTTGTAGACGGAGATAATCCCGGTTGGCTCCGCGCGAAGTGGTCCGGATCGCTTGCAACAAGTGGATTACAGACAGTGCGGGTCTACCCACCCAATACCGCGAACGCGGCGGTAGCGTTGGGCGGCACTTTTGGACAATACGCAGCGTATGAGGCTAATACGCTCGGGTATTGGCCGCTTACGAGCAGCATCAACGATCGGACGGGCAACGGAAACACGACCACGGTCGGAGCAGGAAGTTTCACGGCGGGCGATACGGCGGGGGTGGCGGGTAACGCCACAAACTTTGACGGGTCGAGCCTTCTCTCTGTAGCCGGAATCCCGGAACTCTCGACCACAACTCAAGAAGTTTCGATGATCGCTATTGCCCGAGCGGACTTCGATACAACTAGATCATGGGCCGGAATCATGAATAGGCGTTCTGCTTACGCTTTGCAACAGAGGGGTAACGGCAACGAAATAATAATGTACGATTCTGAGTCAAACCGAATCCAAGGCGGTTTGTGGACGGGCGGTACATACAAGAGCTGGGCCGGAACGATCGCACCGACGATGGGAAGATTATACGAAAATGGTGTGCAGGTAGACTCTAGCTCGTCAGTAGATACGGTTGGTCCAAACACCCGAGATTTTCGCATCGGGGCTTCTTGGCAAGGCGGTGCCGGTTGGCTTGGTCCGATCCAGCATGTTTCTTTGCATCAGGTCGAACGGTCCGCCGCATGGATCAAGACCGAACACGATCAACTTCACGACCAAGCCACATTCTGGGGAACTTGGGCCGACAACCCGGTTGCCAGCGGACGGCGGCGAGCGATGATCATTACTTGAATTACGCGGCGCAATTGTCAAAAGATTAGGATCAGAAATTTTCTGGTTTAAAGAAAGATATAATGGCTCGCGGCGTGCGTCCGTCCCGTTCGGGTGGGCGGATGATCGCGCCTGACTGATCATTGAGGGACAGGAAGTACGCATGACGATTAGGCTTGAATACGCCGGACAAACGGCGATTGCTGGCAGGATGATCTTGCTACCAAACCAGAACGCCGGAGACGCGCCGCTCTTGTTTGCTTGCACTCTTCGCAATATCGGAACGGACACGATCACCGTTACACAGATCGGCCGCACGGACCAGAACAACCAAGGATCACGCGCTGCTGGGTGGGCTCTGCAAGACACCGACGGCACTCTTACGGACTTTGATCTCGCACCGCAAGCAACGCGGACCATTAACATGCGAGTCATGCCATTATCAGCCGCCAACGCTCTTGACGCGGGAATCTGGTCGGGCGTGTGTTTGGTGGAGTGGCGTCTCGCGTCCGCACCTGCTGGAAGTCAGGTACTCCAGAGTGTCCGCGTCACAGGCATCGTGAAAAACACTGCACTTCCCGACCTGCGGCTGACTAAGGACCAACTTTTCTCAAAGCATTTCGTCATGCACCTCCCCGCAGGAGGAGCGGGAGGCTCAAACTGGGGAATCAGGCCGGGCATTATCGACGGCGGCTACACGCAATACTTTACCGATGAAGTTCCCCGGCTGATTACTTGGGCGGGCTTGAGTCCGGGCCATCGCATCAAAGTCTTTATCGACCGATGGACGGGCAATTCCCTTGCCAGCAGAAACAGTGGCGACCTCCCGTTCGACGGATTGGTCGATCTCATGGCCGACACCAATCCAGCACGAAACTTGGCCCGCACTACTCTTGTTGACGGATTCGCGTACCTCGGCACGCTCGACTGTGACATTATGATGTATATGGGCAGCATGGCAAACGACCTTGATTTCTTGGATCTTGCAAACGCTGGGGACACTGTGGGGCTTATGCAGCGACTTAACGCGAGTCTGGAGCCCATCCTCAGACTCCCCAACCTGCACACGATAATATTTGACGATCCGTTCGGGCTCACGGTGAGCGACGCACGGAGCCGTCTCTACGAGTGTATGCGCAGAGTCTGTCAGGCGAGGGGCGTTAATGTGTGCGCCGAGCCGCGTGGAGCGGTTGTGGACCCAACCATGCTGCCGTCAGATGGCGTTGGCATTTGCGTCACGCATGGTTACGGGCAACTTACAAATCCTGATTGGGTTGCTGGATTTGGCTTTGGTCCCTCGCAGTGGAGATCAGACGCGACCGCCGCTGGGCTGGAGTATCTGGACTGGATGGACGGCATCGATCGATGGCAGGGTCTGGCGCGGATCGCGGGAACACGCATACGAAGCCACCTGCTTGGACGATCCGACAACAAACCGATGCGGCAAGTGTCAAATCCGTGGTCCTATGATCGAGGCGAGCGGGCCATAACCGCTCAGGAACTGACCGATATCGTCAACGCCTATATCGCGGTTGTTACCGGCGACGCAACTCAGACCGTCATGGACGGCGATGTGAGCATCTTGCCATGAGTAGCTTTACGATCGTCTATTTTCTTAGGGTTGCCGGAGCCAGCGGGTTCGGGCTTGGTACGCAGGCCGATCCGTACCGCGTGTTGTCCGGCTCGGCCGGAGACGCGCAGATTCAAGCGTTCCTCGACACCATCGAGGACCTCCAGGGCTTCCGCCCCGACACGCAAGACACGAACGACCTCATGCCCAAGCCCGTCACAGTCTACACTTGGGAAATCGACAGCGCAGTTACGCCGGTTAAGTTGTCGCCGACGATTCGACTTGATCCACGATCTAATCCGCAAAATGGAACTGCAATTGCTAACGCTATTGATCTGGCGGTTCGCGCTCAAAAGCTCGCACGACCGGGCGAGCCGGTCGCGCTTCGCCCGTGGTTTGAATGGCGCGCCGGCGTTGCGCCGTTTCCGTTTAACGATGGTGATTTCGTAGAATGGTGGCGCATTCAACCGCCATTCATGGACACGCCGACGACTCCACAGGCGGACCAGTTTTATGTTGATTTAAACGCTCGATTTATTGTGCTGCAAACTCCGTTCGATTACATCGCGCAAGACTTAGAAAAAGGAACAGGGTATTTCAATGTTCCATTTACTACCGATTACCCTGATCCCGCCGATGACTTTCAAGCGCGCCAAACTTGGGCAACACCCGCCACAGTTGCCAACGACCCCAACAACTTTTGGAATACCGCGTTCCCTAATGTACCGAATCCGTTTATTGGTATCCCGGTCTGGAATCAAAGCTTATTATCTACCGACGACTTCAAACAGATTCACGAACAATGGGCGGTAGAGGATCGGGCCGCATGGACTAGAGCAAATCTTCTCACCGCGATACGGAGCATGAAGGGCGTTTCTACGCGGGCCGATTATGTCGCGCGATACCCGAACGAAACCATCCCCGTAGATTTCGAAGTTCTTCCCGCTGCTAACTACAAAGATATGCAGTACGGTTTTCCGCTTACGCAAGATAGTTTTAACCGTACTAGACGATTGCAATATGGACAAGCCCGGATTGCTGGCGTTTCGTCGCCGGTTTTGTATCTTGACACCCGTAACGGTCCGTTGTTACAAGCCGACGCATCGTTTACAACAACGAAAGAAATTCGCAATCGAAGGCGATGGCTTGTTTTCGCCCGGATACTCAATACCCTACATTCGTCTTGCGCTGCTATTCCCGGCGATGTTCACCCGTGGATAGCGCCGCCGGGCTATGGAACTTTCGGGGCAGATACTTGGGGAAACGCAAGCACTTTCGAATTTGAAAAGATGTTCACACGGGCTTTATGGGAACACTGTTTCGCCGCCGGAGTAGATACATATGTCTACTGGAATCCCGTAGCTAACTACGGTCTTTCCGCCCAAGCCGACGCGTGGGCCGACGCTTACTTTGCGGGCCGAACAGTTCTTCCGCTTCGCCGCGATCTAACTGAAATCTTACTTCCTACCGAAAGCGTCGCGACCGGCAGCAAAGTTACAAACTTCGCGGACTTGTTTCAGATTACCAATTTCTATTGGCAGCGCGATCCAACTCTTACCCTTGCCAACAGTCGCGGATTCGGAACGCAAGCCAACCCGTATATCATCGGAGCCGGATCAGCCGGAGACGATTCGTTATCCGCTATGCTTGCTTCGATTGCAGTTAATCAAGATGTCGCAGCAACACCAATTGGAGCAACTATTATGCCGATTAGAACCGTACCGCTTGGCACAATGTCTAGAGATTACCGAATTAATGGCGTATCGATTTCGGTATCGTCTGGCGATCCCGTTACAGGGCAAGTAAGAATCGCGATTCGGAAGGCATCGGACGGGTTGCTAGTCCAATCCGGAATAGTCGCCAATATGATCAATCAATCGTCAATCTCAACCGCGGTTAACGCCGGATATCAAGGAATCAAAGGCGATGTTATCATCGCCGAAGTAATCGATATGACTCCGGAGCGACCGGACATTCGCGCTTCCCTAGATATCGGGCGACCAATTCTGATTGATTAATTGCGCCGCGCAATTTTGAAACAATTTGGCATTCTCGGTTGACAGCGATTCTTAATTCGGTTATTAAAGATTCATCATTGGTCTTTAACCAGAAAGAATCGAATATGGATGCACAAACTTTTAAATCACCGGCTCACGAATGGGAAGCAAGTTCGCACGGACTTGTTTTGTCGCCGTCTTCGATGATCGAAGTCGGCAATGATATTGCGATTAAGTGTTTAACTTTGTGCGGCGAAGAAACTGCGCGGGGCGAATACACAATTACGCAAAGAATGTCAGTTTCGGAAGCGGTAAGGCGGGCACAGTTCGCATCTTCGATCCAGCATGTAACGCGCCGCGCTTGTCTCAAATGTCGCGATCTTTATCAGCACGGAACGACGCGATACGAGCGGCAATATCTTACAGCGACGCATCCCGAATTGGGTCCGATTGTCGGCATGGATCTACGCGGCAAGTATGGCGTACCGCTCGGATCGGTGGCACCCGAAGAAATCGGCGTAACTGATCAATCTTCAATCGATGAATTTAGACGCAATCACGCCGACAGTCAGGCGCGCGTACGGGAGCAAATCAAAAGTCTTCGCGACAAGTCGGGCACCTAATATGAGCAATCGGGCAACACTTGCAAGCCCGGATTCAAGCAATCAATCTAAATCGTGGTTGCAAGTGGTCGATACCGTAAGACGGAAGACAGAGCATGAGCAACACCGACTTAGAATTCTTAGCGGGATCACGGGATGGCAAGAATTCGTATCGGCTTGGTCTTCAAATGCTATTTACGCGATGAAAAGAGAGTATCCGGTTAACAGCAAATATGAAGGCCCGCTCGATATCGATATGATGAATTATTGGGCATGGTCTGAAATCGAAATAACAGGAGCAGTCGATACCGCTCTTGAAATAGTAAATGACGCAGCGACTATATCTTCATTGCAAGTCATTACCTGTTTCGATGCGATGCGATCTTCGGCGATTCTCTATCCGGATGGATCAATCAATCCGCATGTAATCCAGCATGTTAGCGATGAAGTACAATCGGATATGTCCCGCGTTGCAATCCGATCAACCCAAAGACTGATCAAAAACATTCAGTCTACGGCGGCACTGAAAAATCTTACACAAAAGCACGGCGGCTAATTAATGTACGATGTTAAAGCAATAAATCCGGCATGGTTCGGCGGTGAAGGATTCATCGCAGGAAAGCCGGTAATCCGAATCCATTTGGGCACCGATGGTCCGTGTAGAAAATACACTGCGCATCAAATCGCGCAGCAAGTCGGAAGCATCGCACCAATGCGCAAATCGCAAAGTTCGCAATGGGTAGCGATCACCGGCCAAACTGCGCAAGCGGACAATATGCTTTTGCTTGTGTTGCGGCACACAATTAACAAGCTTGCGTATATTGAAACGCAGGGCGTTAGCTCGATGAATGATGCGGACGGAACCTTGCCGATTTGGGATCATGTTTGTTTAAGAACCGAACTACCGGCGGACCCAACAAAAATCCCTATGTTTCATAGCGTGATAGTTGAAGGAAACCCCGATGAAGATCAAATCGCCGACTTCGAATTGCAGTTAGAAAAAATCGCATATAACGGCGACCGATACTTGCCCAATCGTCTTAAGAGTCGCGTTCTAGCAAAGCGGTTCGCGAGAAATTGGCGAGTCACGGAATCGGTTTCAGAATTGCGCGGCGCTATTCAATGATCAACCCGGCATTGTGCATTTCGCAAAACAGGAATCGGATTAAACTTCCTCAAAACAGAATAGCTATACCATCATTTGATCGGGTAGAGTCGATCGGTTTATCGATGAAGGTTAGCGAACCACAGTTCGAATTCTTGTCGGATGATCAAACCTATTTGCTCGGATTGATCGGCGGCATCGGATCGGGAAAAACTTTTATCTTGTCGCGATGGATTCGCGCGAAGATGAGATATGAAGCTAATACCGGAACTGTCGGCGGCATCTTCGCAAACACTTACCAGCAGCTAAATCAAGCAACACTTCCCGAATTGTGGAAGTCATTTAACCAAATCG
>Ga0306872_100440_pt1 | contig 16394 bp, 18 predicted proteins | sample AntRauMeHopE1498_FD_190455 | JGI IMG/M metagenome (GOLD analysis project Ga0306872, IMG submission 190455) | Saline lake microbial communities from Rauer Islands, Antarctica - Metagenome Hop E1 #498 (v2) (version 2) | ecosystem: Environmental > Aquatic > Non-marine Saline and Alkaline > Saline ...
TCGACGAAGACGATGCTCGGGCAACGGCAGAGAAGTTCGCCACCGACAGCTTCACTCTCGAAGACTTTTTGGCTCAGATGCAGCAGCTCAAAAATATGGGGTCCCTCAAAAGCATGCTCGGGATGCTGCCGGGAGCCCGCGGCATGCGCGAGCAGCTCGACAACTTCGACGAGAGCGAGCTCACTCGCACTGAGGCGATCATCCAGTCGATGACGCTTGCTGAGCGGCGGTTGCCCAAGCTGTTGAACGGGTCACGCCGCGTTCGCATCGCTCGGGGCTCGGGATCGACGGTGACCGAGGTCAACTCGTTGGTATCGAGATTTGAGCAGGCGGCGAAAATGATGAAGACGGTCGCCAAGGGTGGCATGCCCCAAATTCCCGGTATGGCCCCCATGCCCGGGATGGGCGGCGGCGGCGGATCAGCGACGGCACGCAAGGCGGCGGCCAAGAAAAAGGGCAAGGGCGCTTCGAAGTCGGGCAACCCGGCCAAGCGCGCCGCTGATGAGGCCGCCCGGGCGTTGGGAGTGCCTTCGGGCGCAAGCGGCGGCGCGGGCATCGGTGCCGGCGGAGCCGGCTTTGGCCTCGGTGCGGGTGCAGGTGCGGGTGCAGGTGCGGCTGGCACACAGCCCAGCGCTGAAGACCTGGCAACAATCCAGAAGATGCTTGGCCGCTGAACGGCGCGTGTTTCGCTTGCCGTGAATGAGACTCACCCTCGTGCTACCGTGTCTCATACGTGCTTGGGCTGCATTGCGGCGCCCGACAGAACCGACCTCGAGTTGTCTGAAAGTAGCTAATTATGCGCTCTCACCCCACTATCGCCATCACCCTCGTGGGTGCCACTGCTCTTGCTTTCGTCGGGCTTGATGCTACTCCGGCGTACGCAGAGACGTTCACCGCGTCGACCGAGGCGGACCTCATTACGGCCATCAATAGTGCTAACGGCAACGCCGAAGCCGACGTCATCACGCTGACGGGTTCGGGATTCGCGCTCACCGCCGACCTGCCCCTGATCACAGAGACACTCAGTATTGTGGGCCCGGGTTCCGGAGCGTTCACACTCAATGCCGATGGAAACAACGGTTTTGAGTCTGCTGGGTCGGGCACGAACTCCAGCTTTTCGCTGACGGGGATCGAGATCGATAACGCCGGCAACTTCGCCGTCAAGACCGACAACATCGACGTCGTATTGAGTGATCTCGTTGTCGACTCGCTCATCTCTCACGTCACGGGCGATTTCTCGGCTACCGATGTCGAGGTTGACGGTGCTCCGTCAACGCGCGGCTTCGACATCGATGTGCGAGCGAGCGAATCCGTCGTCCTCACGCGAGTGGCAGTCTCGGCCACGTTCGACGAAGGAATTTACATCTATGCGGCGGGCACCGCAACGGTGTCTGTCGACGACAGCACGGTCACCGGGAGCGGTCTTGATGGTTATGCTGGCTTCGAAGCCAGGATGCACGGAACGTCTTCGATCGAGGTCACTGGCTCGGTATTTAGCGACAACGTCGGCAACGGATTTGATGTCGACGGCGTAGACGACTCGATCGTGACGATTCGCAACAGTTCAGCGTCGGACAACGGCGGCGACGGATTGAATATCCGATCGTCCGACAGCGTTGCGGTGACCGTTTCTGGCATCACCGCAGACCGGAACGAACCCGACGGCTTTGATGTCGACGGCAACGGCGACTCGATCGTGACGATTCGCGACAGCTCGGCGTCGGATAACGGCGATCATGGTTTCGAGTCAACATTCACGGGGGGCGCCGGCACGTTCGATAATCTCAAGGCGGAGCGCAACGGTGATGAGGGTTTCGATATCGAAGCCGACGAAGGTTCTTCCATCACGCTGACGAATCCGAGCGCTCTCGACAACGTCGATATCGGTATCAACGCTGAACCTAACACCACCGACGCCGTCGTCACGGTCAATGGCGGGCGCGCCGAGGGCAATGGTGGTCATGGACTGTTCTTGAACGTTGATACGGGCACCGCCATCGCCGACGGTTTCGTTGCCCGTGGCAACGATGCCGGTGGTGTCGACATCGACGGCTTCGGCGGCGACGCGATCCTCAGAAACTCGTGGGTCACCGATAACAATGGGACCGGATCAGGCGGTATCGACATCAACGCCTATGACGGCGAAGACGGGAGCGGCCCCCTCAACATCGTGATCGAGAACACCACCATTAACGGCAACACGAGCGGGCTCGGCGGCGGAGTCGAGGGCACCCTGAGTGATGGATCAACCTTAACGGTGCGCAACTCGACCATTTCGGGCAACCAGGCCGATGTCGGCGGCGGCGTCATCATCGACGGCGACATCGACAGCGAGTTCACCCTCGAGCATTCGACGGTGACCCTCAACGAGACCACTGGTTTTGCCCCGAGCTCCGCGGCGGGTGTAATCGTTGACGGTGTGCAAACGACCATTACGCACACCATCATCGCCGGAAATGTCGCGCCCGGCCCTGGTGATGATCTCGGCCTAGATTCTGGCACGCTCGACATCGACCACAGCCTCGTGCAGACCGCCGACGCGGCGTCGCTCACCTCTCTGGCCGCGGGCACCGGCAATATTGTCGGCGAGGCAGCCGGGCTGGGGCCTCTGGCCGACAACGGTGGCCCGACCCTCACCCACCTGCCGCTTACGGGTAGCCCTGTGATCAGTGCGGGCAACGCCAGCATCGTGGGTGTGCCCGCCACCGATCAGCGCGGGGAAACCAGAGTTGTCGACGTCATCGAGATTGGTGCGGTCGAGCTGGCGGCCCCCGAGCTGGCGGCCACCGGAGCGAGTGAATCGACCGCGGCCCTGGCGGGGGGTCTCGCTCTTCTGCTCGTTCTCGGCGGCTCTCTGCTTCTGGTGTCGCGAATGCGTCGGCAGGGCATGGGCCAGCCCTGAGCCGTACGCACGATGTGCAACGTAGGGAGAGCTGATGAGCCTGCCCGACGCCGCGCAATCCGACCCTTCGACTGAAGCCACCCCGGCGTCGAGCGCGGTCGATACTGCGGCCGCCGTGCGCGCTGGCACGACAACCGCGGTCGCCGAGACCCGTGCCGCGCTCGCTCGCATCGCAGCGCTCGACGCTGCACTGGGAGCCTTTCAGGTGGTGCGCGCCGAGCGGGCGCTCGTCGAGGCTGCCGAAGTGGATGCACGCGTCGCCGCCGGTGAGGATCTGCCGCTCGCGGGTGTGCCGATCGCGATCAAAGACAATATTCCTGTTGCTGGCGAGCCCATGCGCGAGGGCAGCGCGGCAACGAGTGCCGAGCCGCGCCCCACCGACCACGAGGTGGTCTCGCGCCTGCGCGCCGCAGGGGCAGTGATCGTCGGCATCACCCGCGTGCCCGAGCTGTGCGTGTTCGGCACGACCGATTCGGTGTACGGAACCACCCGCAACCCGTTCAACCCCGAGCGCACCGCGGGCGGTTCGTCGGGTGGCTCGGCCGCCGCGGTGGCGAGTGGCATGGTCGCCGTAGCCCATGCCGCCGACGGCATGGGGTCCATCCGCATCCCCGCTGCCAATTGCGGTCTCGTCGGGCTCAAGCCCGGGCCGGGCCTCGTGCCCGCTGACATGGGTGCCCACAGTTGGTTTGGCATGAGCGAGAACGGTCCGCTGTCGACCACGGTGGCGGATGCCGCACTCGTGCTGTCGGTCATGGCAGGCCGCCCTGAGCTTGCCGGCATCGCACCGCTCACCCGCGCTCTTCGCGTGGGGCTTGCGACGGGTATCCCGACCCCGCTCGCAAAACTTGACCCCCGGTGGAAGGCGGCCGCAGAGAAGGCTGCTGAGATTCTGAGGGCGACCGGTCACGAGATTGTCACGCTGAATATCCCGTACCCTTCTGATCCGCTGCCGGTGCTTGCGCGCTGGTTTGCGGGTGCCACCGCAGATGCCGATCATGAGGGTCTCGACGTGCGCCGTCTTGAGCCGCGCGTGCGCGCCCACGTGCGCGCGGGCCGCCTGCTCGCCTGGTTCGGTGGGCTGCGATCCGCGCCGGTCGAGCGCTTACGAGCTCGGGTCGAGACAGCGACTGCTGATCTCGACGTGATCCTGACCCCGGGCCTGGCGCAGGTGGGGCCGCCAGCCGAGGGGTGGCACCGTCGTAGCTGGCTGAAAAATCTGCGCGCCAATATCGGCTACGCGCCCTACGCCGCGCTGTGGAACCTACTCGGCTGGCCCGCCGCGTCTGTTCCGGCCGGATGGCACGATGGCGCGCGGGTACCACTTGCGGTGCAGCTCATCGCGCATCCCGCAACCGATGACGCGGGGGAGGCACTGTTGCTGAGCGTTGCCGCTCAGCTCGAGGCTGCGAGCCCTTGGACCCGCACCGCTCGAGCAGCCACGCCGCCTGCCAGGAACGCAGATGCAGACGCATGACGACTCGACCCCGTGCACCTTGGCATGCAACTGGGCCGAAAGACCCCCTTCTGTACGCGCGCCCGTATCCTAGCCGCCGGACCCCAAGACCTCGGCGGTGATGTGCTCGTTTAAGGGAATCACTTTTTTCTGCTCAACCACGCCCCGACGCGCAGTGCTGAGCCAGCCGCGTGGTGGGCGGCGGCAGTGGTCGTAAAAATCTGCCAGAATAGGGGGTCGAGTGCTCGCACGCCCGACCCTCTAATCAGGCGGCGCGAGCATCCATCTCGAGATTTCGTACCGAGTGTGCCCCACGCAGCCGGTCGCAACTCATCCGTTTACATATTTCTGGAGAAACGTGGCTGTCAAGATTCGTCTCAAGCGCATGGGCAAGATCCGTGCACCGTACTACCGCATCGTCGTCGCCGACTCGCGCACAAAGCGCGACGGCCGTGCGATCGAAGAGATCGGCAAGTACCACCCCACCCACGAGCCCTCGGTCATCGAGGTCAACTCTGAACGTGCCCAGTACTGGTTGGGTGTTGGCGCACAGCCCAGCCCGCAGGTGCTCGCTCTGCTCAAGCTGACCGGTGACTGGGGAATGTTTAAGGGCGAAAAGGGTGCCAAGAGCACTGTTCGCTTCGCTGAGCCCAAGACTCCTTTCGTCGTCGACGAGAAGAAGAAGCCGGTTCTGAAGCCCAAGACCGAGAAGCCCGCAGTTGTCGAGGCCCCCGTCGTTGAAGCGGCACCCGCCGCTTCGGTCGAAGAGGTCGCTGCGCCCGCTGAGGAAGCTGTCGTTCAGGAAGCTGTCGTTGAGGCGCCTGCCGCCGAAGCTGCTGCTGACGTTGCACCTGCTGACGCTGCACCTGCGGCTGACGACGCTGCTGCCGAGCCCACTGAGGCCGAGAAGGCCTGATCGACATGCTCGCTGACACGCTCGAACATCTCGTCAAGGGGATCGTTGATCACCCGGACGATGTCGCCGTCGTCGCGCAGAGTTCTGCGCGGGGCGAGGTCCTTGAGGTGCGCGTGCACCCCGAGGACCTCGGCCGTGTCATCGGCCGAGGCGGTCGCACCGCCAAAGCACTTCGCACGGTGATCTCGTCGCTGGCCGATGGCCGTCGTGTACGCGTCGACGTCGTCGACACTGATCTCAACGCCTCGCACCAGCAGTGAGTGCGGCTCCCCAGCAACTTCGGGTTGGTCGGCTCACGAAGGCCCACGGGTTGAAGGGAGCGCTCAAGCTTGAGCTTTTCACCGATGATCCTGCGAGGCGGTTCACGCCCGGATCGCACTTCACTCTGCAGGTTCCAACCGGGTCGGCTTGGCACGGCAAAACGCTGACCCTGGCAGAGTTGCGCTGGTACAACGGTCAACCGGTTGGGTTTTTCGAGGGAGTCTCTGACCGAGTCGGTGCCGAATCGCTTGTGAAAGCCATTTTGTGGATCGAGCAAGACGCGCAGGAGGCTCCCGAAGACGACGCCTGGTACGACTTTCAACTGGTTGGTTTGCGCGCACTTCGCGATGGCGTAGAAGTGGGAACAGTTGCCCGCGTTGAGCATTTTCCGTCGCAAGACTTGCTGGTCATCGCGACCGAGCAGGGCGATGTGCTGGTGCCATTCGTGAGCGCCATGGTGCCGTCGGTCGACATCGAGGCCGGAACCGTGACACTCACGCCCCCCATTGGTCTCTTTGAAGATGTGCCCGACGAAACTCCGGCACCCGTCGCCGACACTGTGCCCGTCGCCGACGCCGACGCGCCCGCAGATACTGCCGAAGACACAGGCGCCGCCCCTACTGCCTAGACTTGACCCTGTGCGCTTCGACGTGGTCACGATCTTCCCCGAGTTTTTCGGCGTGCTTGATGTGTCTCTTTTGGGGCGTGCGCGGGCCGCTGGGGTGATCGATGTCGGCATTCATGACCTGCGCGAGCACACTCATGACCGTCACCGCACCGTTGATGACACTCCGTACGGGGGCGGCGCGGGCATGGTGATGAAGCCGGAGCCCTGGGGCGGGGCGCTCGATACCCTACTCACCCCGAGCAGCGTGTTAGTCGTGCCGAGTCCGGCCGGGCATCCGTTCACGCAGGCAATGGCGCGTGAGCTCGCCGGTCGCGAGCACCTCGTTTTTGCGTGCGGTCGCTATGAGGGGATCGACCAGCGTGTCACCGACCACTATTCTGAGCGCAACGAGGTGCGAGTGCTCAGCATCGGTGACTATGTCTTGAACGGCGGAGAGGTGGCGACAATGGCGATGATCGAGGCCATTGCCCGCCTGGTTCCCGGCGTTGTCGGTAACCCCGAAAGTTTGACCGAAGAAAGCCACGAAGATGGTTTGTTGGAGTATCCGAGCTACACCAAGCCTGCGATGTGGCGGGGTCTGGATGTTCCGCCGGTGCTGCTGAGCGGCAACCACGGAGCCGTGGCCGAGTGGCGCCGCGAACGCCAAATAGAGCGCACGCGTGCCATCAGGCCCGATCTGTTGGGTGCGCCATGAGATCGGCGGGTTCACGATGAACCTGCGTCGCGCGATGAGTGTCTCTGAACGGCTGTGGTTCTGGGCGCAGCCGCTACTGGCGGCACTGGCCTTGGCAGCCGGCGGGGCCTCATGGGTCCTGCAGTTCACCGGTAACCTCAGCGCACTGCCGACCGTGCAAAGCCTGATCACCGGTCAATTCGTGCTACCCGGTCTCGCGCTCTCTCTGCTGATCAATCAGGTGGCTGTGTCGCTGCGCCGACCCCCGATGCTGACGGTCGGAGAGAAGATCCTCTTGATTATTCAGCTTGCCGTCGTTGGGGCGATTCTTGCGATCTCACCCAGCGCAGAGTTGCTGTTTATGGGGTTTCTGTTGTGGCCACTGCTGATCGCCGTCGCCACGACTGCATTCGCCACGATGGCGTCGACCACCATCCGGTCGAGACGGACGCTTGCCACTGACGAATCTGAAGACATTCTGAGTGAGCCGACAGCGCAGTCGCGCTAGCGCTGCCCGTTTCAGTCGCGGGCCGTCAACACCACGGGTCCGTTGGCTGTAATTGCCACGGTGTGTTCGACGTGAGCGGCGCGTGAACCCGTCCGGCTGCGGAGGGTCCAGCCGTCATCGTCGGTGTACACCTCGTCAGTATCGGAGATGAACCAGGGTTCGATGGCGACGACGAGGCCAGCGCGAAGCTTGAGCCCGCGCCCCGGCCGGCCGTCGTTGGGAACATGCGGGTCGCCGTGCATCGTACGGCCCACGCCGTGCCCGCCGAAGTCGAGATTTACGGGGTAGCCGGCGTCGGCGGCCGCGTCACCAATCGCTGCAGAAATGTCGCCCATCCGATTTCCGGGCCGAGCCTGGCGAATTGCCGCCGCGAGTCCGCGCTCTGCAACCTCAATGAGTGCCAAGTCTTCGGGGCGCGGCGTGCCGACAATGATGGTGACTGCAGAGTCACACACCCATCCATCGACCGAGGCGGCGAAGTCGAGTGACAGCATGTCGCCGTCACGCAAGCGGTAGTCGTGGGGGAGTCCGTGCAGCGCTGCATCGTTCACCGAGGTGCAAATAACTTTGCCGAAGGGCGACCCTCCGAAAGAGGGGTGGTAGTCGATGTAACAGCTTTTCGCACCCTCGGCGCGAATCATGTCGTGGGCGAGCGCATCGAGGTCGAGCAGGTTGGTGCCGACGGATGCGGCCGCGCTGGTGGCGCGCAGCACGCTCGCAATGAAGCGCCCCGCCGGGCGCATCTGGTCAATCTCGGCGGGGGTACGAAGTTCGATCATTACGTCCTTGGCAGGGGTATGTGGGTGCGTAGGTAGGTGCCGCACAGTTCGCGTGTCACTTCAATAAAACGAGCATCACCATTCTTCTCCAACTGGAACGCCCTCGTGAGCAGACCGCTGGCGATCTCGAGGGCAACTTCCAGGTGAAAGACGAGTTCGTCGTCCGGTTTGAAATTGTACGTGCGACCCACCTGCGCAGCGAACTCACGTGCCACGATGGCGTTGTTGCTGACCTCGAGGCTCATGAACCGCTGGTCAATTACGTCGCCAAAGCGCAGCGCGCGAAAGCCGGGTTCAGTGCGTGTCATGTCGACAAACGCATCAAGCGTGCTATCGAATGACGACCACGCTTCAGGCGGCGACGTTTCAATGCCGCGCCACACTCTCTCGAGGTAGCGGTCCATGTTGCGAGCCGCCAGAGCGCGCAACAAAGATTGAATATTCGGAAAATAGCGGTACACGACGCCCACAGACGAGTGTGATCCGGCGGCCACTGAACTGGTGGTCACCCCGTTGATACCGGCGTCATCAATGAGCGCTGCAGCTGCGTCTAATAACAGCGTTATGCGCTCGGCACTGCGCTGCTGAATCGGTTCAGTGCGCATCATCACTTTGTCTGTGGCTAGTGCGGTTGGTGCATCCATCGTTAATTCCCCCCAGTCGTCCCCCGACGCTCTTTCACCTCTATCGTGCCACTGATTGGCCGCTCACCGCAGAATGTGGCATCATTTCTCTCTGTGCCTCGGCGCGGCTCTGCCACAGAGGAGCCGCCACACTGCGAGTGCCATGCAATTTTAAGAATGTCCCTAAAAGACGCGTTCGATCTGTGGCGGCCGCAGAGAGCGAAACACCATGCATATTCTTGACCACGTCGACGCCGCCTCACTGCGCAGCGACATTCCCGACTTTCGCCCCGGCGACACCGTCAAGGTGCACGTCAACATCATCGAGGGCAGCCGCTCACGTATCCAGGTCTTTCAGGGCGTGGTGATCGGGCGCTCTAATGAGGGAATTCGTGAATCATTCACCGTCCGTAAGGTGAGCTTCCAGGTGGGCGTTGAGCGTACGTTCCCCGTGCACTCGCCGGTCATCGACCACATTGAGGTCGTTACCCGCGGAGATGTGCGCCGCGCCAAGCTGTACTACTTGCGAGCCCTGCGCGGCAAGAAAGCCAAAATCAAGGAGAAGCGCGACGCGTAGCCTACGTCTCAGCACTTCACTGCAAGGGCCCCACCGCCGCGAGAAACCGCGTGCGCCGGTGGGGCCCTTCGGCGTGGTGCCGCAGTTGCGCCGCTGGCCTTGTGCGCCTCAGAGGCAGGCCGTGCCCGCGTAGACTGGCGTCACTATCGGGGGAGTCATGACAGAGCACACCGCGTCCGCTGCCAGCGAAGCATCAACAGCGGCGAATGCACCCGTCGATTCGCCCAGCCGCAAGAAAATTGCCCTGCTGTTTCTGCGTGACGTCGTCGTCATCGTGGCCGCAGCTCTGGTCATTTCTTTTCTCATCAAAACGTTCCTCATCCGCTCGTTTTACATTCCTTCAGAGTCGATGCAGAGCACTCTGCTGGTCAACGACCGCATCATTGTGAACCAGTTGGTGCCTGACGTAGTGCCCCTCGAGCGGGGTGATGTGGTGGTGTTCCGTGATCCGGGCTCCTGGTTGACCATCCCCTCCTCCCCGCCGTTGGCTCCGCTCGAGGCCGCCGGTGACTGGGTTTTCTCACTGATCGGCTTGAGTGCCTCAGACAGTGATCAGCACCTCATCAAACGCGTCATCGGCATGCCGGGTGACCGCATTGTCTGCTGCAACGATCTGGGTCAACTCAGTGTCAACGGCGTGCCGCTTGATGAGAAATATGTGAAGCTGCCAGCTGACACCACGGCGGTCAGCGGGCAAGACTTCATTACGGTCGTACCCGAGGGCACTCTGTGGGTGATGGGCGACAATCGTTACGACTCTTCTGATTCTCGGTTCAACGGCGTCGTGCCGATTGCTGACGTGGTGGGCCGAGCCTTCGTCATCAGCTGGCCTCTCGATCGCTGGCAGTGGATCGACAGCTATCCCCTCGTATTCAACGGAGTTGAGCGCGCCCAGTGAGCGTCGCTCCGACCCTGCAGGTAGAGCAGGCTCTTTTTGCCGCGGGTGCGCCGATCGTCATTGGCGTTGATGAGGTGGGCCGGGGCGCCGTTGCCGGAATCGTGGCGGTGGGCGTGTGCGCCATCGTGCCTGCGGTGGATGCCCCTCCCGCTCGACTGCGCGACAGCAAGCTGCTCAGCGCCGCCCGCCGCGCTGAAGTCGAGCCTCTGGTGCGGGCATGGGCAGCTGCCGTCGCAGTCGGTGAGGCAGAGCCGAGTGAGATCGATCAGCACGGCATTGTCGCCGCGCTGGGCATGGCCGCACGCCGTGGGCTCATCGCGCTGCATGAGGAGGGTATCGACGTGGGTGCCGCTACGGTGCTTCTCGATGGCAGTCATGACTGGCTGACTCCGGCGCTCAGTTCGCCCCTGCGTATCGTCACCCGGGTTAAAGCGGATCGCGACTGCGCGTCGGTTGCAGGCGCGTCGGTGGTGGCCAAACAGCATCGCGACCGTCTGCTCATTGCCGAACACGAGCGCTGGCCGCAGTTCGGCTGGAGCGGCAATAAGGGCTACGGAAGCTCGGCCCACCTTGCGGCCGTCGCTGAACATGGGCCCTCCCCGCGCCACCGGGTAACCTGGCTACGCGCGCCTGCGGCTTCGCCTCAGCCTCCGCCTTCGCCTCAGCCTCAGCCTCAGCCTCCGCCTGGGCCTGACCGTCTAGACTCAGCACGCCATGGACGATGACGATTTCGAAGATTACGACCGCGAGGTCGAGCTTGCTTTGTACCGCGAGTACCGCGACGTGGTGTCGCAGTTTCAGTACGTCGTTGAAACCGAGCGGCGGTTTTACCTGGCCAACGAGGTCGAGCAAGTTGTGCGTGACATGGGCGGCGACTTCTACTTCGAACTGACACTCACCGACGTGTGGGTGTGGGATGTGTACCGAGCCGACCGCTTCGTCAAGACCGTCAAAGTGCTCACCTTCAAAGACGTCAATGTCGAAGAGCTTGGAAAGAAAGAACTCAAGCTGCCCAAAGAGCTCGCGCTAGACGAATAGCGAGCGCCTCGGGCTCTCCTCTCCTGCACAGGCACATTCTCGTGAACGCGGCGCACTGATCGCCGAAGCCATCGACACGCCACCTGTCTCTGCCGCAAGTCTTGCGGGCAGGAGGCGACATGGCACGCAAAGATACCCTCGGCCGTACCGGTGAACAGCTGGCGGTTGAACACCTCGCACGCGCCGGGTTTGCGATCCTCGACCGCAACTGGCGGTGTCCACTGGGCGAAATTGACATCGTGGCACGAGAGGGCGACACCACCGTGGTGGTCGAGGTCAAGACCCGGTCAGGCACGGGGTTCGGGCACCCACTCGAGTCCGTCACACCCCGCAAGCTTGCGCGACTGAGAAGGCTTGCAGGGGCCTGGTGTGAAGCGCATCCCGTGCCCTCTGCAACGTCGTCGAATGTGACGAGGCCCCGAACGCTGCGCATCGACGTCATCGGTGTGATCGCCTCGCACCGGTCCATCGAGATCGAGCATGTCCGGCAGGTGTGTTGATGCCTGTCGCACGCACCCTCGCAATCGCCCTCCACGGAGTAGATGGCAGCGTCGTCGAAATCGAAGCCGACCTCGCGAACGGGCTTCCTGCTTTCACGATCATCGGCCTGCCCGATGCCGCCCTCGGTGAGGCAAAAGATCGCGTACGTTCAGCCGCGGCTAACTCTGGGTGCGATCTACCCACCCGGAGAGTCACGGTCAACCTCTCTCCCGCATCGCTGCCCAAGCACGGCTCAGGCTTTGACCTCGGCATCGCGGTGGCAGCGCTCGCCACGACGGGTATTGTCGCCGAGGCCGCGATCTCGTCGGTCGTGCATCTCGGTGAGCTTTCACTTGACGGGCGCCTACGCCCGGTGTCCGGCATTCTGCCCGCGGTGCTGGCTGCCCGCAGAGCAGGGGCCCGCATGGTGGTTGTGCCGAGTGGCAACGCCACTGAAGCACGACTGGTGCCAGGCATCCGCATCGTGGGGGCCGCGTCTCTGCGCGAGGTTCTCATCGTTCACGGCGCGGCACTCGACCCCGTGCCGGTTGAGCCGCTGGCAGTCGCGTCGGCAGCTGATTCGGCGCCCGAGAGCGGCGATCTGGCCGACGTGGTGGGGCACCCTGAGGCGGTCGAGGCCCTGCAGGTGGCGGCAGCGGGCGGGCATCACATGCTCATGCTCGGGCCACCCGGGGCCGGCAAGACCCTTTTAGCTTCACGATTACCGGGTCTGCTACCAGATCTTGAGCCGGATGCCGCCGTCGAAGTGTCGTCGATTCGATCGCTGGCAGGGCTACCCCTGGGCAACTCACTGGTCACCCGCCCACCGCTGGAAGCGCCGCATCACAGTGCCACGATGGCTTCGCTCATCGGGGGCGGCAGTGGCCTTGTGCGCCCCGGCGCTATCTCGCGGGCCGCCCACGGCGTGCTGTTTCTCGACGAGGCGCCCGAGTTTTCAGGCGCAGTGCTCGATGCGTTACGCCAGCCCCTCGAAACCGGTGAGATCACGATTCATCGAGCGCGCACAGTGGCCCGCTTCCCGGCCCGGTTTCAGCTGGTGCTCGCTGCGAATCCATGCCCGTGCGGAAACGGCGGCAACGACGAGTGCACGTGCACTCCCATGATGCGGCGTCGGTACCTCGGCCGACTATCCGGTCCGCTGCTCGATCGCATCGACCTGCACCTCACCGTGCGACGAGTCGGTGTTGCGCAGATGACCGACGGAGCGTCGGAGGGCGCAACCTCTGCCACTGCGCGGGTGCGAGTTGCCGCGGCCCGCGCTCGTGCCCGCGCGCGGTGGGCAGAGAACGGGTGGGCACTCAACGCTCACGTGCCCGGCCCCGCTCTGCGCACCGAAGCCTGGCGGTTGCCGGCAGCAGACCGAGCCGCGCTTGACCGGGCTCTCGAGCGAGGAGCCATCACCATGCGCGGCTACGACCGAGTGTTGCGCGTGGCGTGGAGCATCGCCGACCTCGACGGCGTTGATCGACCCGGACGCGACCAACTCGGCCGTGCCCTCTACCTGAGAAAGGGAATCTAATGAGCCAGTGGGGAATTGACGACCGTCGCATCGCGGCGGCGCTCGCGGCGGTGCGACCCCGCCGAGACACGACAGAGCCTGAAGGAGCCGCTAGTGCTAGTGCCGCCACTGCCGACGCCAGTTCTACCGCCGATGCTCGTGACGACCGTGCGCCATACGACGGGCACGATGAGCGTGACGGGCGTGACATGCGTGACGAGCGAGACGGGCATGACGAGCGAGACGAGCTTTTCGCCCGCGCAATCTGGAGCGTGCTGGTGGAGCCCGGTGACGGCGTCGCCGGAGCCCTGATCGACGCGGTTGGGGCTGTGGCAGCGGCGCAAATGGTGATCGATCGGGCGACGCCAAGACAGGTCAGCGGGGTGACTCAGGCGGAAGTCTCGCCGCAGGCAGCTCAGAGTGGGCTTACGCGGTGGCGGGAGCGCTTGCGTGCGGCCGACGTGCTCCGCAGTCTCGACAGCGCCGCGCGGTGCAGGGCCCGCATGCTTGTGCCTGGTGACCCGCAGTGGCCTGACGGCCTTGACGCTCTCGGTGCGAACTCACCTGTGCTGCTGTGGATGCGGGGCAACGGTGACCTACTGCGTCGACCCGCTGTCGCCATCGTGGGGGCTCGAGCTGCGACGGGGTACGGCGAGCATGTGGCGATGGAGCTTGCGGCGGGCTTGAGCGCTCGTGACGTCGTCGTGGTGTCGGGCGGCGCGTACGGCATCGACGGCATGGCTCACCGAGCGGCACTGGCCAGCGGTGGGGGCACAATCGCGGTGCTAGCAGGAGGCATCGACCGCCTGTACCCCGCCGGCCATGAGGCGCTGTTGACCCGGGTGGCCGATAACGGGCTGTTGATCTCCGAAGTGCCGTGCGGCACTCCACCCACCAAATGGCGGTTTTTGCAGCGCAATAGGGTCATTGCCGCACTGGCTGCGGCGACGGTGGTGGTCGAAGCGGGCCGTCGCTCCGGATCCCTCAACACCGCGCGCCTCGCCCTGGGCTTGGGTCGACCCGTCGGAGTAGTACCCGGCCCTATCACCAGTGCGGCGAGCACCGGATGCCATGCAATCGTGCGTGAACAGCCGGTAACCCTCGTCACGAGCACTGCCGAGATCATGGAACTCGCCTTCGGTGACGATGAAGTCATGGGAATGCCAGACCTGATCGAGACGGGCACGGGCACTGGCGCTGGCGCTGGCGCTGGCACTGACGCGGGCGCCGACATCGACCAGCTCCGAGGGCGCGTTCTTGACGCACTGCGTCCGCGTCGAGGTCAAACTCCGAGCGAAATAGCCCGTGCAGTCGGTGAAGGCACCGATCGCGTTCGTGGGGTGCTTGGGGTGCTCGACCTCGACGGTGTCATCAGTAGCGGGGCGGACGGACTGTGGCGGCGAGCAGCGGTGCGCTCTGAGGTTGGGGCCACTGCGTCCTGACGAGGAATTGCGCGAAACGAGTACCCTGAGGCCATGATGCGCTTGGGGCAGTACCCGCCAGCTGGGCACGTGCTCGCTCACATTTCAGACACGCACCTTCTGGGCGAGGGGCGGGCGCTCTATGGCAAGGTTCCCGTCGAACAGCGCCTGGCCTCACTGCTCGCCCGGCTCGAAGAATGCCCGATCACGCCCGACGCTCTCGTGTTTACGGGTGACCTCACTGATTTGGGCGAAGCAGATGCTTACCGGCGGTTACGGGCCGTGGTTGATCCTGTCGCCACGCGCCTCGGCGCCGAAGTTGTGTGGGTGATGGGCAATCACGACGAGCGCGCGGCCTACGCCTCACTGCTCTTCGACGAGGGTGAGACTGATGCGCCACAAGATCGCGTTCACGACGTGCGCGGTTTGCGGGTGATCTCGCTCGACACGACTGTTCCCGGCTACCACCACGGTGAAATCACTTCTGCTCAGCTGGAGTGGCTTGCGAAAGTTCTCTCGACGCCAGCGCGTCACGGCTCGATTCTGGCCGTGCACCACCCCCCGGTGCCGACCCCGCTTGAGGTCATGGCCGTGCTCGAGTTACACGATCAGCCCGCTCTCGCCGAGGTTCTGCGGGGCAGCGATGTACGGCTCATTCTCGGTGGCCACCTGCACTATTCGACGCACAGTCTGTTTGCGGGCATCCCCGTCTCGGTCGCCGCGGCCACCTGCTACACCCTCGATTTGGGCGCCAATACTGAGCGCATCCTCAGCGGAGTGGACGGCGGGCAGTCGTTCGACTTTGTTCACGTCTATGACGACCAGGTGGTCACGTCGACCGTCCCGCTCGCTGGCTTTACCGAGGTCACCGGCTTCTCCAGCTCATACCGCCCAATGATCGAGGCCATGACCTCCGATGAGCGTCGAGAACAACTGTCGAGCAAAACGTCGCCACTGAACCTCAACGAGGCGGCGGCCAGCAAAGTTTAGGCAGTTGGGTTGGGTGCAGTGCTTGGCGGAAGAATTGTTAGCGCCCCCGGTGACTAGCTGGGTAACGCGCCGTCTGGTGTGTTTGGGTTAGCCCAGGCCCGAGGCTGATCAGATTCACGCGCGTGGGTGCGATAGGCCTCAACCACCCGACTGAGATACAGCGTGATGACCTGTTGCTCGTGCTCATCAAAGGCGCGGATAGCGTCGTCGACATCGGCAACCATTGGCAGGATGCGCCCAAGCGCGAGCCGCACCGACTCGGGCGTGGCAACGATGAGGGTACTTCGCCGGTCGTCGGGGTTTGACCGGCGACTGACATGACCGATTTTTTCGAGTCGATCGATGACGGTCGTGACGGCGGCTGATGACAGTCTTAGCCGGTTGGCGAGGGCGGTGGGGCTCAAAGCGCCAGCAGAAATCACGTGCTGCATGGCGGTCAGGTCAGTGTGGTTGACGGTGAGCTCATCGCCGAGCGCCCGTTCGAAGTCGTCGGTTACGTCGATGAGCTCGCGTAAGAGCAGCGTCGCCGGGTGGGTGGGTGTCGGGTGGGTGGGTGTCGAGCGAGTGGCTGGCGAGTGCGGCGCTGTCGCGCCGGGCGCTAGCGAGCCCAGTGCTGCCGAGTGGGGCGTCATCCCTCCCGAATTGTTCACAACTGCATTCTACTGCTAGTTTTTCGATCATCTGATATCTCGATGATCGAGAAATACGGGAGACGTGGTTGCGCC
>Ga0306872_100442_pt1 | contig 16357 bp, 17 predicted proteins | sample AntRauMeHopE1498_FD_190455 | JGI IMG/M metagenome (GOLD analysis project Ga0306872, IMG submission 190455) | Saline lake microbial communities from Rauer Islands, Antarctica - Metagenome Hop E1 #498 (v2) (version 2) | ecosystem: Environmental > Aquatic > Non-marine Saline and Alkaline > Saline ...
TGCATCAATTCGTAAACCTGTTACCTCCTGCTGGCTATTGGTCGCCGCCGCCGTAAAAGTTGCGGCAAGCGATTGACGATATGAAGGAAAAGCGCCACCCGACAACTGCCAAGCAGACCCCGACCAAGTAAAAGTTGAGCCGTCGCTAGTTATCAACGCTTCAACATTTGCCACCCGATAAACCGCACCCGCTTTCGCATACGCCGTATCACGCGCATCAGTTGACGCAAAAGTTGCCGTAGTAACCTGCCGCCACACCGTGCCCGACCACGACATATACACGGCACCCTCAACAACGAACGCTAAATCGCCTGCAAGTTTACCGGTAGTGCTCAACGCTGCGAGTGCAGTAAAATCTGCAACATTAGCAACCACTCTACGAGTCAACGCTGTTTGCGCTGTTTGCGCCAAGTTTTGAAACACCGTATTTAAAGGCGCAACTTGGTCGCCCGCTACGGGGAATTGAATGTTGTCTGGTGAAGTGTTTGCTGGCATTACAGTCCTTTACGCTTATCATTCATTGTATCAGGCACGGTTACGGGATAGATTGTGCAGTAATTGCCCTATATTTTGTAATAAAAGAGGCACCAGTTGAACTGCCACCAGTTTCAATAGCACGACGTGCCCTAAACGTGTAAGAACCTGGAGATAGTGTATACAAAAGTTGGAAACTATTACCAAACCCTAAAAATTGGCTTGACGCAAACTGTCCTAAAGCCACAATTAGTCCAAGCGAATTAATTGAAATAGAATTTACACCAACCGCTTCGGGATACAAAAATCCTGAAGCAAAACCAGTACCTGGAACGCGAAGTTCACCTACTGCCGAAACGGTAACAAGCACACGCCCACTGTTGGCGACAATACTTACTGAAGGGTCAATGCTTGAATCGAATGCTTGCAAAGACCAATTTGGAGAAGCTGGTTCTGGAACAGTATTTGAATTAGAAAATGCTGACGTTATTGAAGAGAACTGTGTCAACCGGTCAAGAGTGCCATTAATTTGTGAAAGATTGTTGTTTGATTCTTGAGCAACCAACCGGTCTTGACGTTCCAAATCGGCTAACCGTTGTTCAATAGAACGCCCCCACGGTTGCGATTCGGACTGTAAAAGTGATTTAGGATATTGTGTCATGTCATCTCCTTAACGGTACAAGGTTGAAATCAGTAAACGTCAACCCGGTAAAGTTTACACTCATGTTAGCAAAAGTGCGGCTACTACTAACAGCAGCAAAATCTGAAAAGAGTGTGTCAGGGTCAGCGTCAAACGACACCGATTCGGCAGTAGACGTAGCCGAACGCACCCGATACATTGCATCCCGATACCGTGTACGTGAACCGCCAATGTTACCAAACGCTTGGTTGGTCAAATTGTTTGCCACAGTCGCAAACTGCGTATCAGTAAAATCTTGAAAAGTGACACTCACATTGGCCGCATTGAAACCACTAAACAGTAAACCAGGAGTCAAAGTTGAAGCCCACTGTGCAAACGTCGGATACACCACATCACTATTGTCGGCATTACTGCGAGTGACTTGTCGTGCCGAAGCTGAATAAGTACGCCCAGGCACACCATACACGGATGCTGCACGAGTAGCAATGTCAACTGCTTGCGTAAAACTTGTCACTAACACGTTGTCAATAATAGGTGCATCCACGTTAGGTGTTTCCGCAATAGTTAAACCAGTTGACCGTACAATTGTTTGACGGTTAAACGCAATACCAGACCCTACGAGGCGGAGTGTGGAGTACACGTCTGACGGGCCAGCTGTAACTGCTAAACGGAATGGAGCCAAATTGGGTATGTTTGCACCAACAATGGTCACTTCAATAGTGGCACCGTTATCTTTCAACGCAACAGTAACCAACCCGCCAGCGTTTACCCATTGCGCTACAGGTATCGGTAAACCATCATTGCCAGCAATACTGTAAACACTGTTCGGCCCTGTATAACTGCGTGCAACAGACAGTTGCGGTGTGGGTTGCAGTATGGAAGTCAAAAAACCGTCTACAGGTAAATCTACGACAAGAATTTCGCCTGCACCCACCTGATATGGCTGCACTTCTGTAGTCCAACCACCTTTAGGGTAAAACATGAGATTTGTTTCAGCCGTGTAATTGTAGTAAGCAACTTCAACTTGTTGCGCCAATTCTTGATCCGCCACAGACCACGATTCAGATTCCACGTTAACTGTGTTCAAAATGCGGGTGCGCAGTGGGCGTAGTACAACCGTGTCCGACAGTAACGACACTTCCACGCTTTCAGCAATACACAAATCTTTGACAAAAATCCATAAATCGCCGGTGAACCCTGGCAAAAAAATGGGGCGTGCCGTGAGCGAAGGGTCAACTTGAATGTTAGATGTAATACCGACAAGGCCAAGAATGGTTGTAAACGCTGCACCCAACGTGGTTTGTTGAGCAACAATAGTGCCAGGCGTTGTCAACCGACCCAACTTGCTACGCCCAGTGATTTCAGCAACACCATCCGTAGCCGACACTGAATCAACAACACCAGCAATAGACCCAAACCCACCATCGGTAAGCAGTAGTGTGTCACGGTACAACAAAATAGTGTCAGCCTCATCGACCACGCTGAAACTTACATCGCCCACACCGCCCGACGAATCCCCCGGCAAAACAGGTGTTGACCCTTCAGCATACGAATATGATGCAATATTAGATTTGTGTCCAGCAAAACTACCTGAACCGGTAATGTCAACTTCGATAGCCATTACTGTGACCAGCCTCCCGTTTCAACAAATTCTGCCACAACACCTACCGTGTCAAACGCATACGAAAAAGGTGTGTAATCTGGTTGGGCAACAAATTGGCATCCCGAATGGCCTTGCCCTGAAATGAACCCACCAGTTTTAGGTGTCACACCATCCAACAAAACTTGCACCATCAAACCAGACAACGTGACTGTACCTGTACCGCCGAGACTTACCAGTACGCCAGTGAAGCCGCCTGACGCGGCAACAGAATGGTTGAACCGTACCGGGTTGGTAACGGAAAGCAAAGTCAAAACAGTTGCAGCACCAACAGTGGTTGCACCTGTTGTCGGTGTGGCAATCACTTGACCGCCAGTACCATTCACCCCATAAGCGCCAACCCACGCTGTATGCCCTACAGGGATAGGAATCCACACAGACCGGCCTGCACCCGCACAAGTGTACGCAATGGACTGTACAGGGAAACCTAACGAATTGGTGGGTGTTGCAACCGCAGTACCGCGCACTCCACCGTTTAACGGCAAACCGTCATCAAGCCCTGTTGCAGGCGTACCCCACCATTGTGGTAAACAGTTACGGTCAGCCACAAACGGGTCATGCCAAAAAATGTCGCCAACACCATACACTTGGTCAGCCAAATCAAGTATCACTCGCGCTTCGTCACGACTAAACGAATCCCACGACATTTCATACCGTTTATGTGAAGCTCGTGACCGGCGAACTGACGCGCCACCATTCAAAAAGTTGACCTGATTACTGAAACCCTGTTTAGATGAAGGGAACCCTACAGTTGGGGAACGTGTTTGCAACATTTTTTCCCGAGTGCCAATGTAAAACGGTTTACCCATCAGTTTGATCCCCTCAAAGCATCCACAGTGTTATTGCGTGCCACAGTTCCACTAATAACACGCCCATCAATCGACAATGACACGTTCCCGGCAGCCGCAAGCAGTTTACGGTCAATGGGCGACAATTCCACCATCATACCCGCACCCATCCCTGCGCCTGTAACCATGCCACCGCCAGCATAAGACGGCCCACGACTGGCAGGCATTTGCCCACCCAAAGCGTTCGCGTGCGGCAAACCAGTAGACTGATTCACCTGCGACTTGGGCACAACATATTCGCCCCTGTGGACAATACCAGCAGGCTCAAATTTACCACCACGACCCGTAAAGCCACCTGAATAAAAGTTTCTATTTCTTAATTGGTTGCGCTTAATTTCCAAAACGCTAGAAGCGGCGTTAGCGGCAGGCCCATTTCCTTCGCGTAGCATTCTAGCAACTTGAGCAGCTAGAGCATTAATTTCTGCCACAAGAGCCGCCTGCCTTATAGAACTTGTATCAACCAGTCCAGGTGTTGTGATGCCGGGTATGCCCTGATTGGCGTTAGCCCTAGCCTTGTTAAGTGCCGCTTCATATTCGGCCAACGCTTGCAATGCAGGATTAGCGTTAGCAGTAACCGTAATGTTACGCGGCACATTGTTGATAACAGTGGTCATGTCGCGGAATGACGCAATGTACGGTTGCAGTTGCGCGTTGCTAAACCCAAGCGCGCGAGCCTGATCTGTGAATTCTCTTTCAGAACGGGCCACAGCCGCATTTAAAGTCGCCTGGTCTGCGCCAGATTCAGCCAACGCCGTAATGTAATCCTGGTACTGCTTTACTAGCCCAGTGATTGTGGAACGGTTGTCGCGTGCCGCTTTAGTGTTACCTTCCAACTCTGATGAAGCTTCCTCCTGCGTTTTAGTCAACTTTTCGTTAATGTCAGCAATTTCACCACGCAAAACACCTGCACGCAATTCGTCACCATACGCTTCAGCCACAGACAGGAAATATTCTTTGATCGCTTTATCAGCAGTCAGTTTGTCTGTCTCAAGTCTGGCTTCACGAATGCGATCAGTTAAATTTTCCCAAGTGTCAGCCACGCCATCAACGGCCAACAAGCTTTTAAATCGAATGTCAAACGCGCGGCTAAAGATTTTAGACAAATCGCCTGCATAGTCAAGTAGGGTGCGAACTTCTACATTGGCTTTGCGCACTTCGCTTGCAATTCGCCCGGCACTACGTCCAGTACGATTGGAGGCTTTTGTTGCATCGTCAAAACCTTTACGCAAAGCGGACAAATCAAATGGGGCAACAACTTGAGTTTTAGCACCTTTACCCGTTAAGGCTAAAAGGCCACCAATGGTTTGTGTAAGAAAACCAAGTTCTTCTTCTGAAGCAAAACCACCGGCAACTAAAGCGTCAAAAAATGCTTGCAAATTGTTTGCCGCATCTTGAGAAGAACCAGATTGCGCAACAATAGTTTCAATGCTTTTCTGAAATTCTGAAGAAGTAAAAGCAGAAGCAGCACCAGTGGCAAAAAGGGCTTCACCTAAACCACCCAGCGCACTTTCCATAACACGCGAATCGTTAGCAACCTGAAAAATATCTTCAATGAGAAGTTCCATTGACGAACGCAACGCTTCAACTTCCATCGCAGCAATAGCAGCACCTTGCGCAACAGCTTCAGCAGGATCAGTATTAGCTAAAATTTCATTAAAATCATTCAACTGTGCAGCGGCAGCGCCAACGTCTCCACCAGAAGCGGCAACTTGAGCAAGAATTTGTTCATACGCTTCAATAGCAACAAGTTGATCTTCTGCAAACAGGCTTACAAGGGCTTGGTCAAGTTTTTCAATCTCAGCACGCGCGGGACTAATCGCGTTGCCAACAAAGTCGCTGAAACCTAAATTGCCGCCTTCAGAAAAGAAGTCCTGGTTTACGAAAGCCTGCGTGGAATCACCTAAAATGCGAATAGCGTTATCCGCCGCTTCTGCATCATCAATCAACCCAGCAAAAGCGGCAGTAAAAAGTTTCATTCCCGCCGTACCAGAAGTACCCAACTGGCCGGTGCGACCGATGGCGGTTAAAACAGATCCAAAATTTCCGCCCTCTTCTGTAGATTCACCCAAAGACTGCACAAGCTCATCAACGTCAGCAGACGCGCCAGAAGCAGCAAGACCCATATCACCTAAACCGTTAGCCAAAAGTGCAATAGTTGAAGCGACCGCAATAGCTGGCACTAAACGCATTACAGTAGAAAGTCTAGTCAAAGCAGCACTAGAAGCAACCGATGCAGGAGTTAAACCAAAAATTGCACCAGCCAAACCAGAAACACCACCAGTGGCACCACCGGCAGCGAAACCCATTTCGGCCATAGCGGTACGCACGGCAAGAATGGAAGCCGCTCCGCGAACAAGTAAACCTGTAAGCAGTAGAACTGCTCCACCTAAAAGGCCCACAATTACTGCGGTTTGCAATACGGTTGCACCTATTGGACTTTCAGCAATTTCTGTAAAAGTGCGTAAAAGGTCAGTAGTTAAATCAATGAGACCTTTAAACGCCAAACCGCCTTGACCGATAGCGTTAAGAAATAGTGTAAAGTTTTGTGCAAGAACTTTCAGCTTTTCGGCAGTAGTTTCGGCAATAATCCCATACTGCCTGTTAATTTCGTTGCCATCTGCAAAGTCGTCAGAAGCCTGCTGCAAGCTGGGACGCAACACTGTGTCAACAGTTTGTGCCAACCGCAAAATGGCGGGTACGTCACGAACCGACGTAATACCCACTTCACGCAAAGCCGCTTCAGCATCCCCACCACGCGCTTTAACACCATCAAAAAATTCAAGCAAAGTATCAACAGGAGCGTTAGCCCAACCTTTAGCAAAGTCAGTACCACTCATGCCCGCAATGGCACCAAAAGATTCTAAAGATTCTCCACCCAAAGTAACGGAACGGCTAATCTGCCCAAACAGTCTAGTAATAGTTCCACGAGCAAGTTCCGGCTGAATACCCACACTGGCAAGCGCCGCCGACAAACCAATCAGTTCATCAGCACTCAAACCGGCTTGACTAGCAATACCAGCCAACTGTGTCGTAATGGCAATAATTTGCGATTCGGTAGCAACCGAGTTGATGCCCACACCAAGGATGGATGAACCCAAGTTGTCAAACTGGTCAGAAGTTAAACCAAGCAGTTCACGCAGCCGACCAAACGCTGTCGCAGACTGTTCGATGCTTACGTTGGTTGTGGCACTAAACTTTGCAACCAGTTCAGTGAACTCTCCAATGTCGGCTGTGGGAATGTTCAACTGTCCGGCGAGTGTACCAATTTGTGCAAGTTCACGGAACGAAATTGGCAGCGTCGAGTTGAGTTCCAAAAACTCGTTACGCATTTCACCAATAGCATCACCGGTAGCACCGCTAGTGCGAATTACGTCAGCAAATTGTCGCTCATAGTCGATAGCGGTTTTTAGGGCTACAACAGAGAAGCCCAACATGGCTGCACCAGCGATGGTAAGCGATGTGGAAACGTCGTACAATGCGTAACGTAGACGCGGCAAGTTTTGAGTTAGCTGGTTGTTTGCGGCAGCGGCCCTATTTGTGGCTTGTTCTTCTTTAAGGCGAGCTTGCAAGCTTGAAGCAAACGCGGCAGATTCCTGTCGGCGTGAAGCGATAGTGCCATCAATAGATGTTGACAGGTTGTTGTATGCACGAGAAGATTGCGCTGTAGATTGAGTTTCACGAGCGGCAGACGCTTGCGACTTATCTCTCGCAGACGCTTGAGCAAACTGTGAAGAAATAGACTTGTTGCGTGCTTGACGTTCGCGTTCTATTGCCGCAATGTCTTTATCAATAGCAGCTTGAACCGCTTTAGATTCCCGCTCACGAGCAGCTTGAGCCGCTTTAGCTTCCCGCTCACGAGCAGCTTGAGCCGCTTTAGCTTCCCGCTCACGAGTAGCTTGAGCCGCTTTAGCTTCCCGCTCACGAGCAGCTTCTCGCTTTTGAGATTCCGAAACCGTTGCCGCAGTAATTGCTTTCTGCAAATCAATAACACGTTTTTGTTGATCTGGTGAAAGAACATTAATTGCATCAGCAGCGTTACCGCCTTCGCCAGCAATTTTGCGAACTTCGTCACGGTAAATCTTTGACAAGCCTTTAAGTTCGGCTTTTAAATCTTTCAGCGGGGTATCTTTACCCATTGCTTTAAACATTTGGTCAATGGCGACAGTTACTTGTTTAGATTCGCCACCAACATCTTCTAAAACTTTAGAAAGTGCTTTTACTTGCTGTTTAGTGGGTTCGAAGTTTTTGAAAACAAATTCGAGAACAGTCCTAAGAACGTTTTCTTCGTTAGCCAAAATGCCCTCAAATCATTGTCGTAAAACCTTACTCAATCTTACCAGCATTACCCTTTTTTACGATCTTGCTCGGCAAGCCACTCAAATAAAGTCGGCAAAACGCCACCATCCATAACACGCGGAATGGTACGCCAACGTTCACCAGGGGACGCTTCGTAAGGCTTTTTAGCAGAACCTTTAGTGCGACGTTCCACAGCAGCAATAGACTTTTTCGTATATTTACTAGCATCGAAAGTTACGCGGTCAGATTGTTCCACAAACACAAGATGGCCCGTTTCGTTGTCTGTGTAATCTTCAACAACTTGCATTGCTGTGGCTAACGCATAGTCAACATCTAGCCAATGTGCGTAACCGTCAACTTCACCTGTAAACGAATCCCTAAACCCGGCAAAGGAGTCGGACAGTATTACGGCTGTAGGTCGTTCGCCAGTCCTATCGGCAACCCGTAGGGCGGAAGCATAAAATCTTGTTGGCCCCGAAGTTAGGGCTTCGACAAAAAATCTACGCTCCGTGAAGCAATCTCAAAACCTTCACCAGCATTGTCAACCTTTTCAATACCTGCTTGAATAGATTTCAGGTCAGCCATTGGAGCCAAATCGCGCAACTGTTGCACTTCATCAGGACTTGGCGTAACACTTGTACCGTCAGGAGAAGTCACTTTAACAATGTGGGCAGTCCACAACAACTGATCTGTTAGCTCTGACGCTTCAATCGGGAACTCTTCACGACCAAACGCATCCTTTTTGGCAGGAAACTCAGACTGCACTTTAGCGTAAATGTCACGCTTCACTTTGCGAGGCACACCCCGAACAGTAACAATCAACCGTCGGTCTGCCAACGAATCGAACAAGACTTGCTGCTTAGCTTCCAACGCATCATATTCTTCAGTTTTACCAAGACCGCTCAACGTTTGCAGTTTACGATCCGCTTCAGCAATAGCAAAACCAATAGTTTCATCCAAAAAAATGGAAACCTCTTGCTCCGGATATCCGCGCCCGGCAAGGTGTTCTCCCAAGTCAAAAGTTTTCACGTCAGGCTTGTCAACAATTTCACTCATAACATCTCCTTTAAACAAGTAAGCCCCGGCCCCCACCAATTCGTACTGGTAGAAGCCGGGGCTTGGTGTGGTAAAAGTCTACCAGATTATGAAACCGTCAACGCTGTAGTATCCGTAGCTGCAGTGTAAGGATCTTTTGCCGTAATAGTTGCAGTGGCGTTAGAAGCGCCAGTGACAGTGTAAACGCCAGCATTAGTAACACGCACAACAGCATCATCACTTGACGACCACACGAGGCCGTTCGTGTACTCGCGCCCATTCAACGTACCCAAAATGCGTCCACTAGATTCGGCGGCAGCACTCACAGTGGCAGGTGTAACAACCGTGTTAGTTGCGTCACGCACAACCGTGTAAACAGCCAAGTTGCCCTGCTGCAACCACGTCACCGTGTAACGGAAAGCTTCTTCACCCGTAATCGAATTAGTTTGACCATCCGACAACACCTGCATGACGTGAACGTAGTCCCCGGCAGCAAAAGCTTGAGAAGTGGGCTTCAAACCGTCAATACGAATTACCATGTAACCAGGAGTGCGAGGGGCACCCACAGCGTCATGGGTCAGCGAGTACGAGTTGGAGTTGTCGTCAAAAGCGTTGGGGTAGTAGAACGAAACCGTTCCACCATACTGTGCAGCACCACGGTCGGTAACGTTCCCAATGTCTGAAATGCTGGGATCGTCAATAGTGTTAGATGCTTGCACACCCAAGCCGAAGTCGTTCCACGAAATTGATTTACTGAACTGTGCCGCAGTAGGAGTGGCAGCATTCAGTTCAGCAACAGTAGGTGATGCGTAGTTAGCGAACCCGTTGAGGGGGTAAAACGCTACCGTAATATGTCCCGAACCGGGAAGTTTCTGGAAATCCAATGACACGCTCACGCTGCAACCTCAAATCCCCAGTTAACGTCACCTTTGTTCAAAAAGTTTTGCTGAATACGAACGTTTTCGCCACTACCAGCAACATCGACAGGCAAATCGCTGGCAATGCGAACCAAAGAAACTCGGTCACCCACAGCAAAGTCCACGTCGGAATCTTTACCAACCCGGAGGATAGCAAAATATTCAATGTCAGGAAACGCCATCAAACCAAAAGCGGCGTTAGCCTGGTCTGCCGCAAGAGGCAATGTGGAACGTTCCGCTTCAAACACAATTTCAGGGTTGAAAAAGGTGGGGCTAACTGATCCCGCCGACTGACAGAAAGTGATTGTGTCGTCAGTGTCCGAATCGCCCAAATCGAATGTGGTGCCATCTTCGTTGAGTGCGCATGTAATGTTGTATACAAGTGCGCCATTCAACTCCGCAGCGGTCGGAGCCTCCCAGTCGGCAAAAGCCTGCGGGAAGGCCAAAGCGAGAGTAACATTCTCCCGATAAAGCCTAGTGTCTGCCATTAGTTGTCCTTATCAATCGTAGTGTCAAAAGATTCAGCAACAGTCGGCACCACTGCGGGTTCCTCAATCGCCTGCAACTTGTCGGCTTTATCTTTACGAAACCGCCGAGAAGAAGATGTGAACTCGTCAACCGATTTTGCTTTATACAAATCGGCAACAAAAGATTTTGTTTCATCGTCAACGGCAACAAGGTGAACACCTAAAACGGGGTGGTTGACAAGTCGCGTTGGCAAAACAGCGGTCTGCCCGCTAATAGTGTGTAATGCTTTTACAGTATCCATACTCCCTCAATCTTACCAGACCGACGTTACTCTATGTTGAAACTGACCCGGAATGAAGCATTAGCTAAAAATGCTAAAGGTTTATCGTCTGAATCAATAATAACAAAACTTGAACCGCCAGGCATTTTGTTTAACTGTCCTGCACTATCCGGTTTCCAACCCAACATTACGTCAACTACTTTTGATTGCACTTGCTCTGCCAGTGTGGGTGAAGATGCAATGCACATAAAATCTAACATCATGTAATATTGGTCGCCGCGAGCGCCAACAAAAGACCTACCGCCACCTTGCGCCATGTCACCAAAACGTAAAACAATGTAAGGCGCAAAAGTGCCGTTAGTGAGAACAATATCTGCCGGTTGAGGCACATAACCACGAATCACATTTTGAGGCAAATTGTTGTTAGCGTAATCTAAAATTTGTTGCCGCACAGATTCTAAAACAAAACTCACCGAGAACCACCTCCGCCACGAACCCAATTTTCAATTACAGTAGCAACATGTTGTGTGGCATCTCGTAAAGCAAAAGTTGGTTCAATAAATTCGCCACTACGGTTATGAATAAAACCCGAATCGGTTTGATAAATGTAGTAGAACGGTACTGCACCTAACCAGCCAAAGTCAACACGAATCATTGTTTTGTCGGCACGTTTCACGTCATAAGAAATGTCACCCGCCATGTCGCCAGACTTCACACGCCCCCGCTTGCCAGACTTTTTGGAAGGTCTGGTGCGGGTCAAATCTTCTGTCATACGCGCGCCAGTACCACCAGCGGCTTCAGCAACAATATACGCTTCCGCAGTAACACCATCAATGACCTGGTTGATACGGTTTACAACTTGGTGAAAGTCTGTAAAAGTTGCCATTACAATGTCCAAACGCTTTCATTTTCCACGTTCACTGAACATTCCACCGTCACACTAGCCCGCCATGACGAATTCACAACCGAATCCACAACAAGCACATAACCTGCCAGTTCAAGATTACGGTCAGCAGACATAACCCGCACAATCCAACCACGCCGAATTTTACCCAACTCGGGCAAACGCGGTAATTGCACTCGAACACGCACTTCACCTGACGGGTTCCCTGTACCAGCACCACGAGTGTCAGCCGACGATCGCACCGGCTGCACTCGTGCCTGCACGCCAGCACGCACAACCGGATTGCCAACATAAGTAGTCAACCCAGTATCAACGTCATAAGTGGCAACAACCAAACTAGGGTCAAGCAAATCTATGACAGCATTCTTCATAGTGTCAGAAATTGCGCCTATACGACTCGCCCATTCAACTGGTGCTTGCCCCATCAGACAATCAACCCACTACACCCAGTAACACAATATGATTGCAAATGTTCCGCCAACTCATGCCCACACGGACACTGCAACCCCGTATCAACAATGTGGAAACTTAACCCACTATCCGCATCTGCTTTATCGGCAAGGTTAAAGAAAGCGTCGGCCTGCGCTCTAAGCTGCTCAGCCTTTTGTCGGCCATCAATGGCGAGGTCAAAATCTTTAATAGATTCAGCCTGACGCGCAGCAGTATTAGCAAGCCCCATGTATGCGAGGCCGACAGCACGATAAACGTTTGACTGCAAAATTAGGTATGCGTCAATTTCGTCATCGGAAAATAAAGTATAGTCACCCACCCCAGCAACAACCGGGTTTGTGGGCACAAAATAAAGATCATTTGCTAGTAGACGAAAGTTGCCTACAGTTGTAGAAAAGTTGGGAGGCGCAACTCCAAGATTAGCCATAACTCATTTTACCAGACATGCGGAAACCCCCAGGGAGCGGGGAGGACGCTCAACCTGGGGGTCAGGGCATGACCGCCCGCAACAGCAAACAAAAAAGTAAAGGAGGTAAACTTTTCTGCCGCAAACAAATTTTACCACGACAAAACCCCCCACCGTTTCCAATGAGGGGTTCCGCTTGTCGGGATTAAACTTTACGAACCTGAACCGTCAGAAGCAACAATGATGGTCGGGCTAATAGCAGCCGCCCCACCAACAACGCGACACTTAGCCTCAGTGTCGTCAACTTCAAACGAACCATTCATCGGATCAACCAAGCCGCCACCAAGCGCCAAAGCGTTCGGAGACTTCACAAACACCTGCGGGACAGGAGCATCCTCATGGCGAAGCGAAATGATTGCCGGACGAACCGTACCAGTCGGGACAAGGAACCACGAGTTAGCCGCAGCCGACCCACCATACTGGTCGAGAGCATCAAACGGAGTGTAACCAAACCCGCCCAAGCTGGGGTTGATGACATACTCAGTCGAACCAGTCGTCTCACGCACTTCAGTAGTGTTCAGAATGTTACGGGCAGTTGTGGACAAGCCATAACCGGTAACAAGCTGGAACTGACGTGAATTCGTGCGACGACCGTTGACACGCACCGACTGTGACTGCAAAATTGCGGCCTCAATAGCATCGTAAGTCAACGCAGGGTTTCCAGCAGCCTCAGCAAAAGCGGCGTTCGGCGCACCCGCAGAGTCAACGAGAACTTTGGCAACCCACAGGTCTTCCTGCTCTGAAGCAAGCTGAGCCATCTGCGAAACAGCGCGAGGCACCCAAGCAAACGAACCAGTACGCAACGACGTTTCCCATGACATGCGAACACGCAAACCGTGCTTAGCAATTTCACCAGCAACATTTTCCGTGTTGAAATTCATCGCCGGGTACTCTTCCAACTCGCCAACGCGAGGCAGACCATAACCAGTGTAAACTTCACCATCCTGCGAACCCATCAGTTCGTCAGTAGAAAAACTTAGCCCATCAAATTCGATGTTCTTGTAACGGTCAGTCACATACTCTTCAGTGAACTGGTTCCACACAGGAGCCGTGTTAGCCCACTCTGCAAGAAACAGGGCGTTGATAGCAGGAGTCAAAAACAGGGGTACATCAGAAGTCGAAATTGCTTCCTGAAGTACACGACCCGCCTTACGGTCACCTTTCAACGCGGCAAACAGAAGCGAGCCATGCTCTTTCTGCTTTTCAGCAAGAGGCGAACCTGTTGCAACTTGTGCGTTCAAACGCTCAATAGCGTTTTCGGCAAGAACTTTACGCTCGTTCATTAGTTGTTCACCCGAACCTTAATTTTCTGAACACCAGTAGTGGAACCTTTAGCCTCAGCAGCACGGCCAATAAGGAAGTTGGCACCAGCAGCAGCATCGTTAGTGACAACAATGTTGCTAGGAGCCGAAGCAGCCGTAATGTACAGGAGCGCACCGCGTGCAATGGCACCCGTTACGCTCGTGTTCGCCTCAAACACGCCAATGTGGCGAACCGTGGCCCAATATGCACCATCGGGACGCAACTCTGAACTGGTTTCAGCAACACCGTACAAACCGCCAGGAGCAACCGTACCAACAGTTGTAAAATCGCCTGACAGAATTCCAGGATCAGACGTTCCAAACGAATACGAAACAGAAAAACCATCCCGCAGAATCTCATTCAAAGCCATCAGGCACCCACCTTCACAAAGTCGTTGAACGAGTAAGCCCCGCTCGTGCTTTCAACAATTCGACCTTGACCGGCAGCAACAACGTCAACCTTTACAGCTTCCGAAACCTGCTTCACAATCTCAGCCACATAAGCTTTCTCAGCCGCAACAGCATCAGCAACAGCCACACCAGCTTTAACGCTCTCAATGACACGCTTACGCCCCGACTCGGGCAGCTTTGCCTCGGCAACCGCCGTGGTCAACTCTTCAGCCACATCAAACGCATCCACGTTTGCAGCAACATCAGCAGCCGCCTGCTCCGAGAGAGTGACGATGCCCGAAACTTTCACATCCAAAGCGTCAACTTTAGCGGTGAGAGCTTCAAAGAGAGCAACAATTTTCTGCTCATCCATCTGATTCTCCATCTTCTCATCTTCGACAATGGCGGTTACCACGTCGTCTACCGTAAGTTGCCCTACGGAATTCTCAATTTGCCGTGAACGTGCTACCGCCGATTCGTAAAGGCGCTCCACAATGCCCGAACCTTCCAGACCTGGGTAGGCGACAAGATCGACACTGTTTTGACGATTAGGCATTAATTCGACAATGTTTCCATCAACGTCAGTTTCACCCATCATGTAAATGCTTAAACCAACATGCGGTGCTACTGCTTCAACAAAGTCAGCCCAATGTGGAAAAACCTCAAGTTCGCCAACAAGCCCAACGCCTTCTTCGTAACGGGCACCCTCCGGGTAAATGCCAACAATGTCACGAACTTGACGGTCAGGATTATGGTCAGCGAAAGCTTTAGAACCAGGCGCTAAAGCGGCAGGCCCAAATTCGCGCAAAACTTCTTCGCTATAAAATCCGCTAGAACCCTGTCCAGGGCGCGCCAAAATGCCTTTCCACCGCTTACCGCTTTGAGTCAAAGTCGTGGAAGTAGATTCAATTAAAATCTTTTGGGTGCTCATCTTGTTACTAAGTTTACCAGAAGTTGATTATGCACTACCATTTAAGTATTTTACTGCTAAAGCAAGTTTATCAACCGAGTCCCTAAAGGCACCAAGCCCCACATTGCACCCCGTACAAAGAGCGCCCCTAACACAGTCTCCGCAAGATTTAGCGCCAGGACAACAAGCATGATCGTGGTCTATTGATAGTTTTCTTGTTTCAATGCCGCACAAATCACAACAACCTTTTACAAAAAGCATGTGCATTTGCATAATAGTCAAAGAATACATGGAGCAACGGGTAGCGTGAGCAACGCAAGACATTCTTGTTCGCGCTGGGCTATCGCATCCTTCAATGCAGCAGATTTTAGAAATTTGACTCATTCGCTGTTTGTGGTAAGTGCCGCGATTGTAGTAAAGAATGCGATGTGCCGCACAAACGGCTTCCGGCAATGCACAATCGGCAAGCTTTTTACAGCCGTAAACCGAACACTCACCCCTTGTTGGCTTGTTTGGGCTTCTCTTCCAAGGCAAGTCCATATCCTGGCCGCGATAGTGACGCTGAAGGTGAGCGCCGCAGAAAGTTTTTCCCCTCATCGGCTTTATGCACCAAGAAATGCTACAAACCCCTGGTAGTGTGGTATCCATCAACTATCCTCTAACTGTTAGTTGGTCATGCCCCCGAACGTTCTAAGCGTTGCGGGGGCGCTTCTATGCCCTCATTCTATCAGGAAAGCGTGTCACTACGCACATCGTTACCGCTGGTGTTACACCCACTTATAGTGTTGCACTAACCTTTTAACTCAACGTGTCAGTACGCACATCGTTACCACTCGCGTTACCGTCACCGCCACCACCAGTACCCCGCCCCTGGTTCACGGCAGGCACAGTTGGCCCGGCAGTAACCGTACTGTCAGTGTCAATATCACGACGAGCCAACGACATTGCATTGTTGGGAATAAGAGCACCTTCAGGTACAGTCCCGGAAGGGAAATCCAAAATTGCGTCAACCTGGTCACGCATTTCCTGTGCAGAATACAAACCATCCATGTACGGCAACAAAATGGCTTGCATCATGCGATACAGTTCGGCACCATCCAACATGGACTTGAATGACACTTGAACATCCGGTGCGCCCAACCAGGCCAAAATTTCTTCTTCAAACGCAATGTGCATCATGCGACGCACTTCCATGCTCAAACGTGTCGGCAAGTCCAACAACTGCCCGGCACCATATGATGAACCGGCAGCGCCAGGGTCAGACGACAAACCCACCACAGACACATCTAACGCGGTCGCCACAATCGCCAGTACGGGG
>Ga0306872_100443_pt1 | contig 16352 bp, 17 predicted proteins | sample AntRauMeHopE1498_FD_190455 | JGI IMG/M metagenome (GOLD analysis project Ga0306872, IMG submission 190455) | Saline lake microbial communities from Rauer Islands, Antarctica - Metagenome Hop E1 #498 (v2) (version 2) | ecosystem: Environmental > Aquatic > Non-marine Saline and Alkaline > Saline ...
CACCGCACAGTCAATCGTGCCACCACCGATATCGATGATCATATGTCCCTGCGGTTCATAAATCGGCACGCCAGCCCCAATTGCGGCCAGAATTGGTTCCTTGACCACAAACGCGTTGCGGGCTCCGGCTTTCATAGTGGCTTCTACCACGGCGCGACGCTCGGTTGAGGTGACCCCGGCTGGCACTGACACCATCACATCCGGTCGGAACAGACTAAATTTACTCATTGATTTGCGCAAAAAGTACCGCAGCATAGCTTCGGTCACGCGGTAGTCCGCAATAACGCCGTCACGCATGGGCCGATACGCCCGGATGCTCTCAGGCGTCCGACCAATCATCAGTTTGGCTTCAGTCCCCACCGCCAGCACCCGATTATCGTCTGATACCGCGACCACCGATGGTTCGTTGAGCACAATCCCCTGCCCCGGCACAAACACCAAAATGTTGGTGGTACCCAGATCAATGCCTATTTTGGGCGTGAGGTTAGAGAAAAAAGACATATAAGTAAGTGGTGTCAGTGTAGCAAGTTTACGTAAAAAAAGAAGCCACTCAGATGCCAGGCAGCTGCTTGAAATTTTTAGCAGTCCTAGAAACTAGACGGAAATAATAATGTTTGTCAATGTTTATAACCCCCTACCCACATAGCGCATCTGCTATACTACCCACATGAAATCTGAAACGAACATCGGAGGACGAATTGCTGACTTGCGTGAATCATCCGGCCTGACCCAGTCTGATTTGGCCGGAAAAATTAAAAGCACTCAAAGCGCCGTCGCGCGGATGGAGTCTGGGCGGCAAAATGTCTCAGCCGAAATGCTAGCTAGAATTAGTAAGGCGCTGGGCAAAAACCTCGTCACCCTCTCCCCTGGCACCATGAACTTGCAGATTGAGGGCGGACACAAGCTGTCTGGCACGGTCGTCACCAACACCAGTAAAAACGGCGCCGTAGGACTGCTGTGCGCAGCGCTCCTGAACAAGGGTAAAACTACCATCCGCAAGATGCCCCGCATCGAGGAGGTCTACCGCCTGACCGAAGTGCTTGAGAGTATCGGGGTCAAAATCGAGTGGACCGGCAGCACTATCAGCCTCACCCCACCCAAAAAGTTTGACCTCAAAGCCATCAATGAAACCGCGGCCAAGCGTACCCGCAGCATCGTGATGTTTATCGGCCCGCTGATCCACCACCTCAACAAATTTGCCTTGCCCCAGTCAGGTGGTTGCAAACTCGGCTCCCGGACCGTCCGGCCGCATTTTTACGCGCTTGAGCATTTTGGTGTCGACATCAACGTGACGCAAGATGCTTACAAAATCACCTACGCTGCCCGCAAACCAGCCGAGATTATCCTCTACGAGTCTGGAGACACGGTAACTGAGAATGCCCTCCTCGCCGCCGCCCTCTCACCCGGGGCGACCACTATCAAATACTGCAGCGCCAACTACATGGTGCAAGAGTTGTGCACGTTCCTCGAGGCCGTTGGGGTGCAGATTGACGGCATCGGCACCACCACCCTCACCGTGCACGGCATCAAGGAAATCAACCAACCAATCGAATACACCCTCTCAGAAGACCCAACCGACAGCATGTTTTTTATCGCAGCGGCGATAACTACTCACTCTAAAATCACCATCGAACGCTGCCCCATCGAGTTCCTGGAACTAGAGCTACTGGTCCTACAAAAAATGGGACTCAAGTACAAACAAACCAAACCCTACCTCAGTCACAACGGCCGGACCAAGTTAGTCGACCTGACTATCATGCCGTCCAAACTCACCGCCTCACTAGAGAAAATCCACTCCCGGCCCTACCCTGGTATCAACGCCGATAACCTGCCATTTTTTGCCGTCATCGCCACCCAGGCGGCCGGACAAACCCTCATCCACGACTGGATGTATGAGAAACGCGCCATCTATTTTACCGAGCTTGACCGCCTGGGCGGCGAAACGGTATTGGCTGACCCGCACCGCATCTACATCTCTGGCCCCACCAAACTCACCGCCACCGAGCTGGTCTGCCCACCGGCGCTGCGCCCTGCCACCATTCTCCTTATTGGTATGCTCGCCGCCAACGGCACCTCAATCCTGCGCAACATCTACAGCATCAACCGCGGCTACGAAAAGCTGGTTGAGAGACTGACAATGTTAGGAGCGAAAGTCGACTACTTGGAGGAATTTTAACTATAAATCCTCTGGCCGCAGGCCGGTGTGTTTGGCTACGCGAGACAACATTTTAGGACCAATTTCGTCTTTGTCATGAAAAGCAAACGTGTAATTAGGGTAGCCCGGTCTAGTCAAAATACGGTGTGAACCCCGCTGACGTACGACCTGCCAGCCGATACCCTCAAGTAAACGCAACAGCGCACGAGCTTTAACCGTGCGCCACTGTCCCATGAGAAAAAATGTGGGCCAGCACTCGCGGTGAGCGACCAGACTCAACTTGGTCAGCCAAAGTACGCAAAGCGATTGCAGACGCCTGTCGTTTGGCTTGTGCTTTGGTGGCACCATACGCCATCGCTCCTGGAACGCTAGGGATTTCTGCTATCCATCGCCCATCGGCCTCGCGGTCATATTCGACTGTTAATGTCTGAGTTTTCATAACCAAACTATACCAAAGTTATTGCCGGTCGTCGAATGATGTATGAAAATGGTTTTGCGAGCGTGCGGCGGAGTTGGGTGTTGCAATAGTGTGCCGGCGAAAAGACCGTCACGTTATTCCTTATCCCACCTTCGCAGCCCAACGAACCACTCAGAATCACCAAGAACCACCCAACAAAGCTAGATTTCTCTAGTTTGCTATACTACGCCCATGCACGTCATTATCGTCACTCCACTCATCCGCGGGACTATGCTGGAGTCGTTGTCGTATTTCTCAAGTGTGCCGTACCCGATTGGGAGTTTTGTGCAAGTACCAATCAGAGGCAAGACGCAGTCGGCTATCGTAACAGCGGTACGACCAGCCCACGCGAGCAAAACAGCACTCAAAGCCGCGACGTTTTCCCTGCGTAAACTCCCGCAGCAACCAGGTGCCCGAGCACTCCCGGCGTCTTTTCGAGCTGCGGCCGAAGCCCTCACCAACCAATACCCAGCCACCACGGGATCAATAATCTACCAACTCCTACCGCCTGATGTGCGCAACGGCAACCGACCATATCCGGACAGTGACGCGAGCGAAATGAACGAGGACACTGTACCGCAACTCCTAACCGCGAGGACCGACGAACGCCATCTGACGTACCAAACGCTCGTGCGCAGCCAGTTTGCCAAGAAACATTCCGTATTACTGGTAGTCCCCACCGCCGCCTACATCGCCAACTGCGCCAAACACATGTCCAACGGCATCAAAAATCGCGTTATCACCCTCTCACCCATGATGACCAAGTCAGCCCGCGATAAGGCGTACACCGCGATTGAAGACACCTCAACCGCTATATTGATCATAACCACCCCAGCCTACGCCTACATCGAGCGGTCCGACTGCAGCACGATTATTGTTGAGCACTCAGGCAGCGCGCACTACGTGGCCCGAACCCGACCGTACCTCGACCACCGCGAAGCACTCAAAGCGTTTGCTAAGGCCTGCGGCCGCCAGATTATTCTCGGTGATACCGTCCCGGCGACCGAAGACGAGTATAAACGTCGTGAGGATAGCTACAGCACCTACGATGAGCCCGCCAAACGGATGGCGTTCCCAGCGCCGCTGTCAATTGTCTACCAACAAGACAAAGCCAAACCAGACGTGCCGTTTGTGCTGTTTTCGGACGAACTCAAACGATCGGTGAGTCGCGCCCTTGAAGCCCGTGGGCGAGTGTTTTTATTTGCGGCGCGCCGCGGCCTCGCGCCCTGCGTCGCCTGTATCGACTGCAGTCATATCTTCCGCTGCCCGGACTCTGGTACGCCATACTCCCTACTGCGCACCTACAATACTTCCGGTGACGAAGAACGCTGGTTTGTGTCTGGTACCTCTGGGCGCAAAGTCAAAGCCGCTGACACCTGCCCTAAGTGTGGCTCCTGGCGCCTGCGTGAGCGCGGAATCGGAATCCAACAGGTGGCAGACGAATGGAAAGCCGAATACCCCGACAGCGACGTCACCGTCATCGACCAGTCCATCGCCAAAACCGCTAAAGACGTCCACAAACTAACCAACGAGTTTTTTAAGAAACAATCTGGCGTGCTGATCGGGACCCAGGTCGTTTTGCCATACCTGCAGCAAGGACTCGCAGTCAGTGCCGTAGTGTCGCTCGATGCCGCCCGCAGTATCCCGACGTGGCGTGCCGATGAGTCGCTATTTCGCCTGCTACTAACCCTGCGCGAGCACAGCAGCCAAGAAGTCTTAGTCCAAACCCGCACCGAGACCGACAACCTCCTGCAGTACGCCACCCGTGGGGCGATTGAGCGGTTTTACGACGATGAGATTGCGTTGCGCCAAATGGTACAGTACCCACCCGTGTGCACGTTTATCCTACTCACCTGGGCCGGCACGATCCAGTCCAGCAACGCAACCGAGGAACTCATCACCAACGCCCTACGCGCAGAACAAATCCAGTGCTACAACCACCCCCACTCCAACGGGACCAAAGTCATGCGCCACGGTCTGATCAGACTGAACCCCGAAGACAAGCCATCGTATATCACCACCCTAGACCGCCTACGGACATTGCCGCCATACGTAAAAATCGAAGTGAACCCCGAGCGGATTGTGTAGGGTTGACGTGATATATATACTATGATATAAGTTTATCATAGTATAGTTCCACAAACAGGTACAAGAAAGAGGACAGATGCCCAAGTTTTCATTCAGACTTAAAAATGGTCAGAAAGACGTGTACGCAGGTTGGCTTAAAGCCACATTTGTGACGGACATTGCCAAGTGTTTCTCAACTCTCACGGGAGACACATCACGGATTTCATGCGCCGGTGTCAATATTGGTCAACACAATGAGATTGTGATTTCGACCACTTCAGTCGTGGAGGAGCCTCATCTGGTTGTTGAGGCTATCAAGAATTGGATAAAGGAGAATACTATTCTGCTCGACTACGATTTCAAAATCACGGTCACCTGTTACAGCCCAGAAAATCGGAAAATAACTGCTACTGCTTGAGCCACCAGCACTCGAATCGAGTTGCTGCGGTGGCTCTTTTCTTTTATTCTGAAATACAGGGGTTCGACCCCTGTATTTGCTGGACGGTGACTGCCTTTTACCGTATATTTTACACATTACCTATGGCTAAACTAGTCCCAGAAAACCACCCTGCCTTGCATACCATGGCGGAGGAATGCTCGGCTGAGGAATTTGCTGATGGTACGGTTGCCAAAATCGTCCGCGACCTGAGACAAGCAATCAAAACCTACGATGTCGACGGCTATGCTGCGGTGGCTATTGCGGCGCCCCAAATCGGCATCAGCAAACGTGTGTTCATCATCGAAGACCAATCCAAAGACCGTGAGGGCGCCCTCCCGACCATCATCGCCATCAATCCCCGCTTCACCAAGATGTCCAAAAAAATGCAAGAAATGGGTGAAGGTTGCCTGTCGCTCCCTGACACGTACGGCATCGTCGCTCGCCACAAAAACGTCACCATCGAGGCTACTGATGACAGTGGTCAGCGATACAGCCGCGGCGCCGGTGGCCTCCTCGCCCAGATTATGCAGCACGAATACGACCACCTCGATGGTATCCTCTTCCCCGACCGCGCGATCAAAACTTGGACCAAGGGCAACGAACCAAAAGAATACCAGGAAGACTAGTTGACTATCTGTAGCTGCCTGGTAGGATTTGTTCCAAACAACTGCAATGGGAGGAAATCATGCACAATCCGATACGTGACATCCTTACATGGTTAGTGATTCTCATCATTGGCCCCATTGTAGGTATGGTCTTTCTGATCTTTCAGTGTCGAGGAATGATAAAAATAGAAGGCTACTGGAAAACTTTCCGGGACATCTTGCGCGGGAACGTGGTCATCATAAGCAATCACCCAACCATGCGGGACCCACTAATCTACGTTGGAATGTGGTGGTGGGCCTGTATATTATTTCCCCGCAGATTCTTGGTGTGGAATTTGCCTGGGACGAATTATTTTGACGATATGCTCTCGAAGCTAACCCGAGGCATATGGACAAAATTTCCACAGTGGATATACCCAATCATCCACTGTATTCCAGTCGATCGTACTGGAGAAAACCATAAAGAAGTAATCAAGAAAGCCAATCAGGTGGTGATGAACGGTCGTACGTTGATAATCTTTGGCGAAACCAGGCGAACTGGAAGTCGAGATCGTAACGACCCAGATGCGGAAATCGTCTTCATCTATAACCCAGACGCAAGTCGTCAAATGCAGCCGTTCTCTGCAGCTGTGATCAAAACCACTGCCAAGAAAAATGCTCGGTTCATAGTAGCTTGGATAGACTACTCAAACTGGAGGAACGATCCTGGTTTTGGGCTCAAGGCATGGTGGAAGGGTAAACACCAGATCACAATCAGTTTCGGAAAAAGCTACCATCCGGACACAAATCTATCACTGGCCAAGCTACTGCTCAACACGCAACAACAAGTACTGTCGGCATAAATAGAAGGGCGCTCTCACCGGCGCCCTTTTTGTTTACATGTAGAGAGAAACGTTTATGATGTACCCATGAAAGAAAAAACGCGTATTGCATATTTTGGCGGAGAACCACTGGCTGTCCCGGTGTTAGAAGAACTGTATCTCACTGGCATTACCCCTAACCTCATCGTCGCCAGTCCCGACAAACCAGTCGGGCGCAAACAAGTTATGACTCCTCCCCCGGTAAAAACGTGGGCAGAATCCAAAAACATCGACGTGTATCAACCAACCTCGTACAAAGACGAGGCGACCCGCGCATACCTCGAGTCCACCAAGTGGGACGTATTCATCGTCGTCGCGTACAACTACATCTTGCCGCAATGGTTACTCGACATCCCGACTCATGGCGTCATCAATATGCACCCATCAATGTTGCCGCTCCTGCGCGGCGCTAGCCCCGTCCGGACCGCCATCATGAGCGACCAGCGCGAAGCCATCGGTGTCACCATTATGCAAATGGACGCCACCATGGACACTGGTCCGATTCTTGATCAGATGCCCCTAGAGATCGGCGACGAGAACTGGCCGACCCCGGGCCCTGACCTCGACGTTGCCCTAGCCACTATGGGCGGCGCCATGTTGGCTGATGTCCTGCGTGACTACCTGGCTGACACTATCATCCCCCAGGAACAAGAACACTCGATGGCCACCTACTGCGGTCGCCTCGGCAAGGCCGACAGCGAGCTGATCCTCAACCCATACAAACTCCCTACTAGCAACCAAGCGCGCCTCGCGTGGCTCAAAATCAACGCTTTTATGGGCATCGGTGATACCTGGTTTAGGCACGCTGACCAACGGATCAAAATCAAAGAAGCAGAGTTCTCCATGGGAAAACTCCGCCTCATCACGGTGGTTCCCGAAGGCAAATCCGCCATGTCGTTTGACCAGTGGCTGACTAGTCTCGGCCCCCGCGTGCGATAAGTCGCTTGAGCGCGCGTCCAGCTTTCTTCCCCAGGGTGTCTTTCTTGCTCTTGTTACGACGGAGTTTCTTGTCGAGCTCGTCTCGCACCTCATCGACGGCCGCTTCAAAACTCTCTTCGGTCGCTTCGGCTCGGTGCATTTCGCCTTCTATTTGTAGATTGACCGCAAAGTGAAAAATTGACCCTTTGTTGTTGGCGGCGACTTTGTCGAACTCGGCGTCGCAGATGACGGATTTGTCAGCGGAGATGAATTTTTGTAGTGACCCAAGTTTTTGTTCGGTGATTGCAGTCAGGGCTTGCGCTTCAGCTTGGTTGTTGTAGTTGAAATTGATGTTCATGGTTTTATTTTGTATTAGTACTAAATAAATCTACCGCGCCCTATCTATTACCCTTCGCACGCGACGCAGGTTGCAGCAGCAGCGGCGTTATGAATCCGCGGTTTGTCAGCGGCCGCGGGGTTGGCGTAGTTGTCCCGGATGTACTCAATGATGTCGTTTGACTCGTACATGGCGACGTTTTTGTCGGTGTCAATCAGATACGGAACCTGTCGTTTGCCACCTTTTTCTATCAGCTCTGCGGTTAGGGCTGCGTCATCCTCGATATCCTTGAGGTCAAACGCTACCCCCAGGTTATCGGCCATTTGCATAACGCGCTGGCAAAAGGGACAAGATTCTTTGTAGTACAAGCTAAGCATAATGTCTGATGGTTATCATAATTCCCCTACAGTATACTACGAAACGCAGCGACTGGATATTTCAAGCAGACAAAAGAAAACAGGCGGCCCGAGGGTCGCCTGCTAGTATATTAGGTCAGACACTGTTCCCAGTCTCCAAACGGCTCTAAACCACGTTGCAGCCGGCCCTCGACGAGATATCGGCCAAATACGATGTTGTCCCCCACCTGTGTCGGGTCAAGATTGAGTTGCGTATATGTTGGACGGTGAGTTATCAGCAAAACCATCAACACTCCAGTAGCACTCGAGTCTGGCGACGAATTGTAGACCAGCTCACCGGATGGATCCAGGTGCATAATCATCCCGTCACGACCGCCGTATGATTCGCAGTCAGCGATTCTGACCATCTGCTCAACTACCCCCGGCACCTGAGTCTCCAACGGTTCGAACACGATTTCAATCATCTCGACGATCTGTTCGGTCTGCGTTGCCGGATCTAGCGAAAGCTCGCTATTATCCAGCATTTCCGCCATTGCTGGTGTGGCCATGAGTGTGGCCGCAGTAGCAACTGCGCAAATTAAAGAACCTCGTATCATCTGTCATTTCCTTGTCATTTAGAATACATACCTCTTCCCGTGTTCTAAGACGCACGAGTGACTGATTTCTTTCACACACAAAAAACGCCCCGATAGGGGCGCTTTTTGAATTGGGAGCGGCTGACTATGCTGCTGGTGCTGCTTCAGCTGGTGCTTCTTCAACTAGTTTTACGTTGACTGCGTTGGGACCTTTTGGTCCTTCTCCTACTTCGAAAGAAAGCTTGTCTCCTTCTCGTAGATCGTCAAACGCTACTCCTTGGAGTTCGTTAACGTGGAAGAATAGATCTTTATCTGATCCTTCTTGAGTAATGAATCCGTACCCGTTATTTAGTCGTGCGATAGTTCCTGTTGCCATAGATATTGTTCTTAAACAAAATAATAATCTCAAACCTTTTTTGAGACTGTCTAAACATATTCTGCTTAACACAATCGATTTGAACTGGTATAATACACCTTTTTGATTTTTTGTCAATCAAAAACGCCCTACCGGGGCTGGTAGGGCGTTTTTGGTTCAGTTGCTATTGGTTGGAATACGCTGGCCGTTGACCGTCAGCCCGTTTTGGGCTCGACGATTGTTCCGACATAAAACCAATTGATACCGCGATGATGGCTGATGCAGCCACAATGAGATATACAGCGTTGGTCAAAATAGTGTCAACTCCAAATAGGAATGATACCAGGTTAAAGTTAAATAATGCGACGAGACCCCAGTTGAAGGCACCGATTGATGCCAAGGCGAGTGTTGTTTTGTACATATTTTTTTAACAAATTATACTGACTGATATACGTGCATTATACAGGACTGATATAAAATAACAACTATTTTGGTAGATAAGATACACAAGTACACTTTTGTCAAAGAATTTATAACAAAATGCGTCAAATGACTGCAATAACACGCGTTGTGCATACGACCAGCCCGCGTCGCGTAGAGTGCGGACACCACCGCCAGCACCACACACACCCAACTCTCGCGTTGATAGTTGACGACCGCCACTACCATTCGGGCTCAATTGCTATCAACAGAACTATAATTTGGAATCACACGTACATATATGTGTTTGCTCCAGTAATACGCCCTACCAATACACGATACAAGTGTGATTAGTCAATACTACTCAACCTGAAACAAACCTCTGACGACAGCGTATAATATAGTGTGGTGAAAATCAGTGATTTTCCTGTAACTTAAATTAATCAATAAATGTAACGTATGCAGAATATTTTAATTGTCGGAGCAGTGGTAATTATCGGTGTGGTGGGATACTTTCTACTACAGTCTGATGGTGAGACAATCATCGTAGAAGACGCAGCTATGGGAGAACCAGCTATGGACGACATGATGGCAGATGACATGATGGCAGCACCAGTAGCGGGCGACATCGTAGAAACTGCAATTGCAACGCCTGAACTCAGTACTTTGGTAGCGGCTGTCGTAGCGGCTGACCTAGCCGAAACACTACAAGGACCAGGACCATTTACGGTATTTGCTCCGGTGAACCAAGCGTTTGCGGCATTGCCAGCTGGGACAGTCGATACCCTCCTGTTACCTGAGAACATCGCTGACCTACAAGCTATCCTGACCTACCACGTAGTACCAGGAGCCGTCATGGCAGGTGACTTGACCGATGGAATGGTGGTTGAGACCGTCAACGGTCAGAGCCTGACTATCAACGTTAGTGCTGCTGGCGTGTCAATCAACGGTAGTGCGAACGTCGCTATCGCAGACATCGTCACGAGCAACGGAGTGGTACACGTAATCGACGCTGTACTACTACCGACTGCAGAGTAAACAATCCAGACCAAAACAACCACAAACCCCCGCATCATCAGATGCGGGGGTTTGTGGTTGGCGTCCGTCCTAGCGGCGGTTCACCCACCACCAGCGCCCACCCAGACCCAACAGCAGTAGCCCCATCAGCCACCACCACGAAGTGTTCGTCGTTCGAGCGATTATATCGTCTATTGGACTGGCGCTGGTGTCAGCTGCGGTCGTGTCCAGCGACTCTGCGGCCGCGGCCGCATCGAGTGCGCGCACTTCAGCGGCAGCTTTGAGTGCATCGAGTTCCGCCCGGTATTCTTCGTAAGACAAGTGCAAACCTTTGCCACCAGTGCTGATTCCAGCGACGGTTGCAATCGGCTGAAAAACGTTGCCCGCGGTAAGTGGCTGACCGTCAGCAATTCCTAACACTTCACCCGGGGGTAGAATAGTAAAATACAGCTCTCCACTGACGGTAAAATCGTCTTGAACGTCCTCTCTTGAGGCCACTCGGCACGAGTGCCGACCAGTCGTCAAATCAGCAAATTCTGCGGTGTGGGCACTTATCTTGGCAGTATCTTCCGTCGTAGCAAATACGTAGCCAAATAGTGCGTCGTCGGGATTAAGCGTAAACGGACCGTCATTGTCATTACCACAGACTGCGTAACTCGTGGCTGAGCGGTTGGTGTTCCAGGTAAGAGTGGCGACACTGTTGTCTGTCACCACGACCGCTTCATTAAACAGATCAAAGACTGTGCTGCCGCTAGAATTTCCACCGCCTCCTCCCCCACCTCCACCACCGTTTGATGGGGTGTCAGGTACCAGCACTCCGCCCGAGAACCCGATCAGCAAGTCAAACCCCAACGTGGTTAATTGGTACTCATTTCCCACCGCCGGGTCCAAGAGCGAAGTAAAGTCATATGTTTTGGACGCGCCCGCTGGCAGCGTCCCCAGCGGTATTTCAGCCACGCCAAATAGCGACCCGAACGTCGTATCGCTGTACACCGCCGCTCCCGAAATCACCGCGAGTTCCATCACCTCAGCCAGACCATCGGAAAACGTATTGTCGAGCTTGAATACCACCGCTTCAGGCACGGCACCGGTGTTGGTCACTGTCACCGTACGAGTCACTGCGTCTCCTGGCATGACGTTGGCACCGACAAACAGCGGTGCTTGCTCAAACGTCACGGCCAAAGCCGCCAGCGCGGTACTCGGCACCAAAAACCCCAGCAGCATCACTAGAGCTGTCGCGTACACCGGCATCGGTAAAGTAAATCGAGTCATAGCTAATCAGTTGGTGGACTCAGTTCCGGAGCTATTACAGCCACTGGTTCCGGTGCAGGCACTGGCCCGGGTTCAGATTCAGGCGCCAGTGCAGGCACTGCTTGAGGGTTTGGTTTAGTTCTTGCCGGGTCGTCACTGACTGGTATGCCATCTGCTGGCTCCACAATCTCTGCTACCGGGACTACTACAGCTGACTCGTCTAGTACCACCTCTTTAGGCTTAGCTGGTGGCTTATCTGCCAATACATCTGTCTCATTAGCTGGTGGCACAACCACTTCAGCCGTGATCGGATTAGCGTCAGGTAGTGGTGGCGGTAGCACGTCGGTTATCGGTTGTGTTTGAGACGGCGGATCACCGGCTACTGGCGTCTCTAGCTTTGGTGTCTTGGCCGCTGATTTTGGCTCTGGCTGCGTTTGATCAGCTACCGCGCCCAGTACCGCAGCATCAGGGACATCAAAAGTATCAGCTGTATCCAGCAGTCCGCTTTCCGACTCTAGTGCTAGCATTCGATTTTGCACCAGCTGGCTAGCGGTGACGGTAATCGTAAACGTGTCACTGTCTCTAAACCCAGCGGTGGCCTTGGTCATATTGTCTTGCCAGGCGGTCACCACAAACGTCACCGCACAAGTCTGGCCGTCCACCGGGACAAACGCCTCGTCTGGGGTAAAGCCGACGTCCCAAGTATCAAAAATCTCCAGATAATCAGTTGTAAAGCCGGCTGTGGCACCAGTGAAAGGTGGACCACCGGCGGTTAACGAAACCGTCAGCGCAGCACAAAAATCCGCATCACCAAGCGCGCTAACGGTCTCGATATCGTATCGCGCAGACAAACTATCTGCGGTCAGGGCGATAGCTACTGCGGTGGTTGGAGCAAACGAGGTGGACCACGCCGTAGTTGCATCGCCCGCTGGTACGACCACTAATTGCAACTGCGCCGCGGCAAAGCTTTGCCCGTTTGAGCTTTCAACATCAGTGTAGAACGCCGCCGCCATAACCGGCAGCCCCAAAAACCCCAGCGCTAGAACGGCCAGAAACAGAGGTTTGAGTTGTATTGAGTAAAAATTAGACATGTGTGGTATCGGTTGGTTCGTCGGGCTTTCGCTTCGGTTGCTTGACCTCCTTCACTATTTTACCAACCTCTTCGACAAAAATCAGCAACGCTGGGATACCGATGAGGAGAAAGAACCCCAGTGGCTGTCGCGCAAAATCAAGCAAGTAGCCGAGAAATGGAATCGCCAGTATCACCTTGCCGATGATGTTTTCTGGTCGCACCGGCTCGGGGTCGACGTCGTTGTTGGCGTCACCCTTGGTGGTGTACACCAACTCACCAGCCTGCAAGCCATCCTCGATAATCCGGTGCGTGGTCGGGACGTCGCTGGTGCCGCGGGTGGTAAAGGTAATCACGTCAGACACCGCGTAGCGGGCCTCGGCTTTAACAATCACCAGCGCCCCCGTGGCGATAGCTGGCTCCATCGAGCCCGACTGGACAATCTTGGCCTCGTAGCCAGGAATAATCGACGTCTGCACCAACAACAACAGCGCACCGAGCGCAACGGCCACCCCAATCAAGGCGTAATAGCTAATTTTGGTGAATGTTTCCATAGGTTGCGCTTTTTTCAGGACATTCAGTCCTGACCACGGGTGTGCCTGCGGCACACCCGAACGTCAAAACTGAATCTGCGACTTATAATACCGGATTCTGTGGAATTGCTTCGCTACAGACGTAGTTTGCGTTGTTCCGCGACTGAATCACCGAGAACTGCAGGTCGGCGATAAATGAATCGGTCTGGGTCTGATTAATGTTCGGCACGTTACCGTCACAGGTACCGTCAGGGTTAAAGTCCCCCATACACCACTCAAGCTTGATGTACTCGGTGGTATTTCCCAGAATTGGTCCACGACTACTATTACTATCGGCAAACACAATCGTACCCAAGTCTTTTGCGGACGTTGATGCAAACAGCTCGTCCCCTTGCGTCCCGTTTACATCACTGTAGAAGCCTCTTACGGTTAAAAACGACCCCATTTCACCCTCTGGAGTATTATCTCCCGAATTATCTTCTGGGTTATTGATGAGGTTTTCGTTATCTTCTTTATTCACCACGTTTAGACACGCAAAGGCGTCGTTACTAGTAACATTAAGTGAAATGACGTTTGACCCGGTATCCTGTGGCTTGATGTCTGAGAAGTTAAAGAAAGTCTCGGTTTCTAGGTCTTTCTCAGCCCACAATTCACACTTTTGCTGGAAATCAGCGACTCCTGCCTCACAGTCTTCATTAGTGAAATCGATTTTATAGATGAGACCGGCTGGATTGGAGTTTTGATTTGTACCTGGTACTGCTTTATTGCGTACCGTAATCTCGATGGTGTTAAGGCCGTTTTGGATCAAAGCCGCTTCGAACAAAGCCTGCTGCCCGCTGGTTAAAGGATTTAGAGAGTTGAAATTTCTCTCTGTTTCTAGCTTATCGACAATAGTGTCACCATTGACGACTACTTTATAGCCGTTATCAGCCGCAAGACTGAGGTTGAAGGCAGCTAGTGCAATTGGACCCTGCAGGAAAAATGTATCTTCAAACGTATATTCAGCGTCGTTGTTCACGTCCGCTGGGTCCACTATCGGCGTTACCCATATCCATTCCGCTGGTGCAACAGTACTTTCGTCCAACCAGTTTTGGTGCGGGTTAGTAATCAGCGCTGCATCCATTGGAAACGGCCCCTGGTTGATTGCCGTAGCGTTCGCACCCACCACCTGCGTATCAGTCGAACTATACACACTCACCCCGCAAGTCTGGCAGTCCACGCCGTTGTATTGCTGTTGTGTGTGGTTCACCTTAAGGTCAACCTCCCCCGCCGTAAAGACGTTCCCAGTGGATGTCTCAGTGTCAGAGAAAAACGCGCCGGTGCCGCCAACCACCACCGCCCCGGTGACAATGAGAGTGCCCAGACTAAGTAAAATTCGTTTGTTCATAAAGTGTAAAGTGTGTAATAAAGGTAAATAATTTCAGACCGATTCAGTGCTGACCCCGGGTGGCGAGCAAAGCTCGCCACCCATTCGTCAAACGTGAATCACGTTCGCTTTCCTCCATTACCGATGACCGAATTGAGCCAAAGCTTCCGGAGTAAAGTCTACCTGACCAGATGTTGGGCTATTTGTCTGGTTAGCACCACCTAGGTTAAAGAAGTTGTTTGGAGCATCTACATTGGTTGTAAGTGTTACATACACATTGATGTCTGCACCATTCAAGAAGTTGTTCTCTTCAACTGTACCTGGACTTGCATCATAAGCACCATCAACTCCAAGAGCCTCTGCTGCACTGAATTCATTACGCCACGCATTTGCGCCACTGAATTGCCCGATACCAACTGCGTTGCTGGCTAGGAAATCATTGTAATGCACTTCAATCAAACCACTGCCCGGATTGGTGTACATACCGCGTGTCAGGTTAGCGAAGATGTTGTTCTCTACCAACACGTTGTTGTACGTTGCGCCACTTACTGTCAAGATACCTGTACCATTACTAGTACCAGTCCCATCAACTGAGTTAGATGAAATCTCGATGTTGTTTCCACTGGCCACATAGAAGCCAACTGGATTCGGTTCTGCAGAGACAATTCCTGCCTGAACTGTCAATCCTTTTACAACTACATCACTAGAGGTAATTTTGATACCACCATTAATAGTTGTAGCTGCTGGACCTGAAACTGAAGCGATGGTTACCGCCTTATCGACATCAACTGGTCCTGCGTATGCCCCATCACCGAGACAAATGACTTCTCCTGCATTAGCCGAATCAATCGCAGCGTTAACCGAAGCTCCTGCCACCAGTGTTACCGTACATGCACTAGCAAGTGGTGCTTCATAGAGGGCAAAGTTTGCACCTACCAGTGGTTGTGCAACAACAGGATCGTTCAAACTTCCACAAGTAAATCCACTGTTGTTTCGTTGCTGTACAGCGTAGTAATCTACGTCAACTTCAATCTCCTGGTTTTGTAGGGCATTCCAGTCTAAAGCGGTATCAACAACACAACTTGAACCGGCTGAGCCCTGTACTCCCGCAACTCCGTTAACAAAGCTACCAAGACAATACTCTAAATCAACTGTAATAGTTTGATCAGCAGCAACTGCGAGCCCTGGGCCGTCAAAATTCGGAAGAATAGAGGCATCAAGTGTGTACCATTCATCAAATGGTGCATTATAGAATGTTTGGGCTGACATCCCCGCTCCAACATTTGCCCGTAGTGTGAGTAGCTCAGTAAATTCTGCATTACCAGCTGCTAGAGTGTTTCGAGCACACAGGAAAGCATCGTTGGCACCGTTTGTAAGTGTCTTTTCAATCATTCCAGTGTCTCCTGGCTTCAAGTCATTAAAACGGAATGACGGGGCTTCTCCGCTCGCTCTTCGTACGGTGAAGTAGTCATCCTCAATTGCGTTTGTATCACCGTAGTATTCATGTGTGAGTGAATCAAGTTTCAATGAGACACTTCCCGCTGTAAAGACGTTACCGGTTGATGATTCAGT
>Ga0306872_100446_pt1 | contig 16339 bp, 28 predicted proteins | sample AntRauMeHopE1498_FD_190455 | JGI IMG/M metagenome (GOLD analysis project Ga0306872, IMG submission 190455) | Saline lake microbial communities from Rauer Islands, Antarctica - Metagenome Hop E1 #498 (v2) (version 2) | ecosystem: Environmental > Aquatic > Non-marine Saline and Alkaline > Saline ...
GAGTTGTCCACAGTTAAATTATCCCCACTGGTCTGCCATTGCGTCTGCGATTCCTTTAAAGGTTTTACTCCTGTTTTTCTGTCTGTCTTTTCCTCCTTTGTTAAACCAGTTACCGGCGACCTTTGTGCTTTCAGGCTTTGGTAAAACATTTGTGTGCTGTAGTGGCAGTACGTTTTTTAACCACAAGCACGTTTTCTTTTTAAATGGATGTCCAAATTGGTACGGCTCAATAGTTTGGTTGTATTTTTCTATCCCAAACACTTTAGATTGCACTGGATTTTCTATAACAATCTTTTCTATTGGGGCATTTAATAGTTGCATAAAGAAATCCTTTGCTTCCATTCCTAAGGCTAGACGTTCCTGATTTAGGATTCCTTTAGGGTAAAGAAATCTAGCACCAGCATTACTAAGGTAGGTACAAGGTGGATGAGCAATCATCATATCCCAGCCTTTGTCTAACTGGGCCAATACGTCACCCTGTATATGCCACTCGGGGTATCCGCCACTACTTTCTAATATGTCACAACTGTAGGCTTCATGGCCTTTAGCTCTAAATGCTTTACAAACCGCTTGACTTTCCTCGCAAGCTACTAATATTTTCATTTAATGTTTGTTTTTTTACAAATACCACAAAATGCTAAGTGTTGTAATGTACATAAGTGTGGCTTTTTCTTAGGTGTAAATAACTTCGCTATTTCCTTCTCACAATTTTTACAACTGTCTGGGTATTCTATTCCGTGTTCACATACTACTAACTTCTTAGCTATTTCGTATGTCATATCCTCTCACTATACACCTCTGGGTTTTTATTGGTAGGGAGTTATCCCCCGTTTCTATCTGGCTCTGTTTTGCCCATATCTTTGATTCAACACAGTTTTTACTGATACAAAGGAATTCCGCCTCTGTGATTCCTGATTCGCTAAGTCTCGTTTGACCTGTCGCGACGCCGAGGACTGTAACCATTCCCAATAAGGACTGTTGTTTGATTGTGACATATCTTTCAGATGCTATTTTCATTTATAATAATTTGAGTACGGCTTCTTTGAAACTTACATGGTCGCGGTTCATTAGAAGCTTAATTGTGTCTCCTGTCGCCCCACACCCGTGACAGTAGTAGTAATTGTTTTTAATGTTCATGGATGCTGTTTTGTCGTCATGGAATGGGCAGTGTGTGATGTCTCGAATAACTTTAAGCAAGTCTTTGATTGGGTATTGCCGAGCGCGTTCTATTTGATGTGATGTGAGTTCTGTTAGCTTTCCAGTAAAAGCTTGGTACTGAGTTAATAGCTCTGTAGCGTTCGGGTCGTTGCTATCCTTGGCGTTTCGTAGCTTTTCAAGAAGGGATTGTCTTTTTGTCTCGTATGCTTCTGGAAGTGATTCGGCCCATTCTCTAGCCTCGTTTCGTATCTTCATTCCATCTCGATTAGCGGCTGCTTGATTTAATACTCGTTTATAATTGTTTAGATAGTCCCAACATTCGTTTTCGGTTATTCCCCATATCCTAGCGATTATCAAAGGGTCAAGTTTCGTATTGACTAGAGTCCACTTTGCCATTTTAGTTACCATACTTTTTCTTTAGGTGCATCACCAGCGGCGTTTTTCTCAATTAGTCTTCCGTCTTTGTACTCAAAACTAATTCTCCAGTTCTTTTTTGTTCCATCTCGACGCGACTTACCAATCTTTACAAAAGTATGCTCATCATCTCTCCAAACATGAAAGATGTTTGTAGCGGCTGCCGGTATACCGTTTGAGTTTGCTATATCGCTGTTACCTGTTTCGCTGGTATTACTTCTTGTATTTTTTACGGCGTGAGCTATCGCAAAAATCATAATGTTATTTTTGATAGCGTACATTCTTAAATCCTTACAAAGCTGTGACAGATAGTTAGCGTAATTATTAAGCTGGGTTTGGTTCTTTTCACTTTTAACCACGTCTCCAAGCGTGTCAATGAAAACCGCCTTAATTCCCTGCTCTCGTATTGCCTTGTCTATATGCCTAAACATCCAATCAAGGTCATCATTCATTTCAACTGGAGCAAATGAAACCATTTCTTTATCAGCACCCATCTCAGCGAATGAGTCCCAAAGTTCTGGCAGTGTCATCTCATAACTAAACCAAAGTGTTGGAATGTTCTGAGCGGCCATGTTTAAGGTAAACATTCGGCATAGTGTAGTTTTACCTTCCCCTGGAATTCCAGAGATTATATTAAAGTCTCCTTCTCGGAAACCTCCTTTGATACAGTCATCCAAGTGCTGAAAGCCTGATTCTATTTTTGAGGACACATCTTGCTCGCTCATTTCAGCTCCAGCGGAGATTTTAACAATCTCAACTTCTGCCAGAGATTCTAATTCGTCGATTGCTCTATCTATTTCATTCATATGTTTAAGTATCGCTCCACTTTAGGCATCTTGTCTAGTAATTCACTGGGGGTATCTACTTGGGGGAGAAATGGGTCTTTCTTTTGCTTTTCAGATTCAATACGCCCAAGTCTTCTTTTTAGCGTTTCAAGTCCGTAGGTGTCGAAGAGTATCTGAGCGGCTTCTCTTTCTATTTCTCTCATTCTCCATAGTCCTTTAGCTGGGTTGTTAAATAGTTCAAAGACTGCTAATTGGTCTTCTGATGCCTTTCCGGACTTCTTAGCTTTCTTGGCCTTGTGTTCTGGGTCTATTTGTATCGGGTCAAATTCGTAGTCATCTCCGTATTTGTTAAATCCTGCCATATTGACTGATTGATTAGCTTTTAATTTCTCCTGAGCTTTAGCTCTCTTTTGTATAATGTCTTTCTTTTCTTTTGTGGGTACCTGGTGAGGTAACTTTTTGTTACCTGGTGAGGTAACTTTGTTACCTGGTGAGGTAACTCTCCATTCTACACCCCACAGCCAATACTTTTTATTTATTGACACTTTTTTACTATCCTTAGTGACAATCTTTTTCTTTATTAATAATTTTAAAGTTCTAGTAATATGCGGTTTTGGTATACCTGTCTCATCAAAAAATTGAGAATTAGCAATCCAATCCTCTTTTTTATTCCACCCGTATGTCTTCCTCCAAATACACATCATAATTACACGTTCGTATTCAAGCAATTTACAACGGAAAAAGGCTTCAAATAATTCATTTGCTATTGGTGTGTAGCCGTTTTCTTTTTGAGGTGACATATAATAAACCCCACTCAGACCGGCTCACTTTTACAAGCGAGACCGTCTCAATGGGGTTTCTGAACTTATATGCAATTCGTATTTAGTCTCTATTGTAGATAAGCCGGTCACCCCTTGTGAGGGTAGCTATATTATACCATGTCAAATTCATGCAATCTTCATAACTACTGTGGACAACAAAAAGCCCCGTGATAAGCGGAGCCTTGTGTATAACTTTTACTTCTTTTAAAAAGGCAAATCTTCAGGTTTAATTTCATCCTCTGGGTATTCAGGCAATACGCTTGGACTTCCTCCTTCCTTTGGTGCTGGCTTCCATTGGTCAACTTCAAAGTATCGCTTATTAAATCCTTTATCATCTTTAGTTTGTGACTCCTTACCAACTAGCTTGATGTAGCCCTTCTCGGTAGCTAGATGTTTGTTAGCTTGTAGCCATTCAATAAACTTCTCAACGTGAATGGTTTGGTTTGTGATGATAAAAGCTGGAGCGTTCTCATGTACTCGGTCAAGATACATTCCTGATACAAATACCTTGTCTGTTTGTTCTGCCATAAATTTATATTTAATTATTATCGTCTTACTACAACTTCTGGTGTTACCGACTTTTCCTTGTCGTGGTTATGGTTGTCTGGGTCAATGTTGTTGTCCTTAATCTGAAAGACTTTCATTTTGATGTAGCGTTCAGAATAAGTGTCAGTGCCGCCCATTTGCTGTGTCTCGTTGGTGGCCTTTAGACTACCATGAAGTGTAGCAAGTTCTGTGACAATACGGTCTTCTGGTTTATCGAGGTCTACTAATATCATTTCTTGATACAAACCAAACTCGTTTCTCTTTAAGTTACAAAGTGGCGACAACTTCATTTCTTTGCAAACATCAGCCACAATAAGTTCGACTGTTTCTGGTGTGAAGTAATCGTAGTTACTGTACGTGTTGTGACCATCTTTTTTGTGCTTAGTATTTCGGACAAGCTCCCGTGCCTTGTCTAACTTTTCGTATATGTTCATATTTAATTATTTTCCACTGTGTCTAATAAGTCTTCCACTATCTCGTTCCAGTCGTTCGTTAAAAGAGTGTCTTTGTCTAACTTGTAGTTTCTGGTCACTCCCTCAAGTGTGATTGTCATTTCCATACTAAAATATATTACCTAATAAATAACTGTCGTCTGGTTTCGCTAAAGGTACAAAGTGCTTTCTCCAAACAGTCATCTTTTTAGCGGGGTCATTCATTCTTAGGATTTGATTCTTTAGTGTGCTTTCTTCTTGGGCTTGGTGTCGGTTTTCTGCGTGTATGAGGTTCAGTGTTTTAACATCCATATTATTTAATCTTAAGGATTTCTATAACTGATAGTAAAGCTTCAATTCTGCTTTCTAACTTCTTATTGACTAGCTTTAGTTCTGCAATGATTGTCGCGTCTGGCTTTTTCATATTAGTAACAAGTGTTAGCCTCGTCATCTAGTTTGGTTTGTAATGCTTCTAGTTCTTCCTCGGTTATCATCTCTGCTTCTCCTGTTTTTAGTTCGGTTGCTAAGTCATTTGGTGGCATATTTTTATCTTACTTGATAATATCTCTAGTATATATGTATTACAAAATAATGCAATAGTTTATCCACACCCTGCATATAAGCTATATAGTATAGGGTCATAAGTTATCCACACATTGCCTTTGACGTATTACTAATAGGGTGTATTATAAAGAAGTTAGCAGATAACGAATAACAGATGCAAATTAAATCATTCCGATTGCGTGAAGACCAAGTAGAAAAACTATCACGACTAGCGAAAGAAAAGAAACTGTCAAAGAGTGAAATTATAAGAAAGCAAATTGATAAACTAAAATGCAACACACAAATCACAACGACCCGTTCGATTACGACCAGTACAAAGACGAATCATTCTGGGACTTCTCTTGGGAGAACGACAAGTGGATGATAGTCGGATTGGTAGCAATGATTGGATTTTGTCTAGTAATTCTATTTACCGTGTCATCACTAGAAGTATCGACAGTGGACTCTAACCGTGGATGTATCGCTAGTGCGTACCAAGCTAGTACAAATGGGTTTGACTTAGTAGACAACTTAGAAGTGTGTAACAATCTTTAAGATATGACAACATTAACAGTAGTAGCAAGCTTTTACCTCGTATTGGCAATCGGAGGTAAACTTTATGAAGTGTTCACGTTCGGAAAAGAAAGAGCACCAAGTAGCCCTGCATTGTGGTTAATAGGCCTAATTCTAAACCTTCCTATTTATTGGATTTTATTCACTGTAATTTTTAGTTAGTTAGATATGACAAACCAAACAATAGAACAAGCGGTGGAGGAGATAGTAAACAAGATAGCCAAAGGAACTGATAGTGACCGCACATGGGGGACAGGGGAAACATTAAAACCACTATCAAAAAAGATAATCACCCAAGCCCTACAAACCCAACGTGACGCTGGGGCGAGGGAGGAGAGGGAGAGAGTAGAAGCTGTACTAAAGGAATGGATACCAACTGACCCAATGGGATACGGTGTGAACTTTGCAAGTAAAGGTATGCACCTAGACGACCATAAACGAAATTTTGCAAAGTCTATCCTAAAAGCCCTAACCCCACCCACTAAATAACTATGACTAAGATACCAAGCGTAGAGGAGAGGGTAGAGGAGTTTAGTATAGTAAATGACTATCCTGTAGATATAGGTGGTTGGATTTTAACTTACACGCATCAGCTGACTGAAAAACAAAAAAACTGGCTCACCCAAACCCTCACCGCCGACCGCACCGCCTTACTGACCGAACTGAGAGACAGTGGACTGTTGGAGGAGTTAGACGCTGGGGAAGCACCTAGCGACAATGCTGTTGGAAGCGAGCAAAGAACTTTTGGTTCAAACAGAACAAAAAGAGCAATCAAAGCCCACCTTGACGAACTTATTAAGGCTAATAGCATATGACCAACCCAACATTTTACGACACAGTAATAAATAGCAAGGAATGGAAAGCGTGGGCTGAACATCTCCACCAAGAAGCTCTACAAGAAAGACTACATTTTGATATAGCTGAAAGTGTAGAGTGTGGCTGGTTATCAGAGAATCACTGGAATGCTTTTATTGAGTTTACTAAGCAGGAAATTTTTTAACATAAAAGTATAAGATATGTCTAACCACACCTGCAACATGCTACAATAGTAGTCTACCCTTATGGAATTACTTTGGTTCATCACCCGTATCGGGACATCAATTTCACGCACAATCCCTAATGATGGGACGCGTGATTTTTTTATTACTGATGAAAAACACGCACGTTATTTATACGAAAACCAAACTAACAAACATACTTATCACATCGTTGACATTGATTTTGACTTACCAGAAGTGACGGGTAAAGCGTCTGCTCCAAGAGTTCAAATCGTTGGCGACGTCTGCACAAATTGCGAAGGCTGAAACTTATACTGTCTGAGAGGTGGTATAATTATGTCAGATAGTACATTGAAAAAGGAGGTGGTCTATGTATCTGACAACTTGCGTTTGGTGTAATTCTTTGGTGTCGGTAGAAGTTGTGCCGTCATTAAAACAAGAAACCGTTTGCTCCGAAGCGTGCAAACAACAAGAGTACAGTTTTCGTATGTTGTTTTCAACATCGTTGATTCAACAGCATTTCGAGTGCGAACACGGTATCAATCTTTCAGAAAGGGAGGCACGTTATGAATCTGCTAGAAGCCAGTCGCCTCCTAAACAAACTTGTGGGAGGTGATTCAAACGAACTCTATTGCACGCGCGTTCATGTATGCTCGCGTTTGCCAGGTTACGGCTGGAAGGAAATGGAGCTGATTATCAACTTCGTTTTCTACCTACTTCGCAAACAACGCAACCACTGTAAGTTGTGTTACCTTTACGAAAGGAGACAGCGTGTCAAAACGAGCCAAAAGCCAAGTCCGCAAGAGGCGGAACCAGCGATTGATATTGAAACCCACAAAGTTGTACTGGAGGAGGTGGTGCAAGAACATCATCGCCAATAAGTCCAACTCAAACTAAAGGAGGAGAGAATGGAAACTATCAAATGTTCACACTGTGGTCAGCTTCACCTCGAAGCTACCACCTTTGAGAAAACAGTCTGGGTCGGTAAGACACAGGAGACTTACCGATACTGCTCGACCCAATGTTCGTATGATTTCTTCCTCGCTCGTTTGCGGGCACAACTGTACACCTGAAAGGAGGTGGTCTGTGTTTTATCTACTTCTCGCCAGTACGCTGGCAATCACACCTGGTAGCTTCACCCCCCAAGAACTTCTCCAACAAGGAGTTTGTAGGGACACTGTGAGCGACCAGACGGGTCATTGTTTCTTGTTCAACCATGAAGGCGAAGTCTATATGGTCTTCACACAAGACGGCACGCCCATCTTCATCCGCCAGATACGGTCAGACCGTTCTGGCTACGATGAAGTCTGGCGTAGCGATACCCCCCTTGGGGTTTCTCTTTGACCAACACACCCCTGTCCTAGTGGCGGGGGTGTAACATGCTATAATAAGAACACGTAACCGTATGGCGGTTACAGTTCTTTGGCTGAACAACTAAATACCTCCAATAAAAAAACAGCGAACACTCACTATCCACAGGATAGTGAGTGTTTTCTGTTGGAGATAATGTACTATGTAACTATATGGGTACAGACCAACTAAAATACCGAGAAAGAGGCAAGAAAGCCGAAGCTTATGACATACTATTACCTGTCTATCGCCGCATGTTAATTGAACTCCACCGCCGTCAGAATGAGATTGACGAGCTACAAATACTTGTGGACAAGTATCACAAAGGAGGGTTTAGCATGTTAAAATAGTAGGTACAATCCCTAGGGGTTGGTTAAAAAATAAAAGCCACGGCTTATTGAACGCAACATGAAGTACATCACCTTTGTCTTAGCAGCATTGGTGGTTCTATGGGGAGTGATGAATCTCGGAGCTACCGAGTATTACGAACCAACTTACATTGAGGAGGAAGCATTGGATGTGCCACAACTACCGGAAGAATGGTTAAAAGAAGCAGAGGAAGCCAAACAACGGGTATTAGAAAAGAAACAGTTAGAGCATGAGCGTGAGACGCTACAGATTCAAAGAGACGTGCTAGAGGTACAGTCTAAGAATCTGGAAGAACAGATAAAAGAAATTGATAAGACCTTAGGAGTCTACTGGCTGGACCGCGACAACGTTGTGGCGTACATCAGGGAGATGTTCCCCGAAGCACCACGGACAGCAGTAGCAATCGCCTACGCTGAGAGTGGTATGCGGATGGTGCAGAGTGACCACATGCAACCCTATGGGCGTGAGGAATCCTTCGGACTATTCCAAATACATGCTAAAGCATGGGAAGCCGAAGCCAAAAGGGTTGGTCTGACTAACTACAAGACCGACATCGAGCAGAACATCAAGATGGCACGCCACGTCTACGAGCAAGCTGGTAACAGTTTCTCACCATGGAGCGTCTACAAAAATGGTAGCTACATGGTAGCTATGCGGTAGGTATAACGCAGGTATCGCTATACCAAAAAGCCACCTGTACAAAGGGTGGCTTTTGGGTATATTGGGGATATGAAAACATTCATACTTTACGACCCCTTATCGTTTGTATGGCAGGTAAAGACGAGTTTGACCCTGTACAAGCACTAGACGCTATGGCGTATCACTTTAGTAAAGGCAGTGCCAGACTTTGGACTTGTTATAGAACTTTGTATCAGTAAAAAAACTAACCACCCTCGCAAGGTGGTTTTTTTATTCTCGGCTGTCGCCCATTATATCGTAGTCGGGCATGTCATTGTCCGTGCCTCCATGAGTATCAGACCACCACTCGTCAAAAGCATCAGGGGTGGAGCTTTCTTCTTCGTCATTTATATTCATACACATAATTGTAGCACACACATATACAGAAAAAGCCACATGGTCGCGCTGGTGGCTTTCGCTGTCAGAAATGAATACAACTATTTTACTAGTTGCCTCTACATTCTACCATTAAAGTACTTCTGAGAGCTATAGAGAACGGTGTTTATAACTGGCACAAGAAATAGATAATGTGCCGGTAGTTCCACTTGTTCAAAAAGTACCAGCAGTACACCAATTATTGCTGATAGTGTTGACCAGACGAAAGCAGTGAGAATCTTACTAAAGTCTTTTCTATTTAGTGTGTATTTTTTTGAATCCATGTTTAGTTTATTATTTGTAATGTTCCTGTGGGTCTACTGTTAATAACCTCCAGTTCTTTTCGTTGATAACGTCTAATCTTACCTCATCTATTATATCAAACTTTCTTCTTAAGTCCTTTGTTCCATCCCCACCCTAATGATAACCCCCTCATATTCTTTGGCTGGATTCCTTTTCTTGACTGGTACATACAAGGTCTTGAACAAAAAGTTTTTTCTGCTACTCCTCCTGTTGTCTCAAACTCTATTTCACATTTTGGACACTGTTTTTTAATCCTATTGTAATTAACTGGTCGTCTACCCAGAGCAGTTTTAGCTGTTTTTAAATAGACTTCAGGGTGGTATAGTTTTATATGTTCACCTGAATTTTTACATAAACGGAGGTTCTCAATTCGATTGTCGTCTGTTATCTCATTTATATGATGAACTACTTCCCTATCCTTTAATGGTCTTTTTAAGTGGTCGGACATCACTAGACGGTGTTCAGCTATATACCCTTGTTTGTGTGCGTTTAGATGTTCAGGCTTTAAAACAAACTTGTAGCCGTTTCTCACAATAAAAGGAAGTCTTCTTTCCAAGGGTATACCCAGGTGAGCTTTCCTCATCTTTTGTTTTGACTCTATACTTGGTCTATAATTAGCGTGAAAACATTTTTTACAACACCACAAAGAGCTTTTTTCTCTTCCTTTTCTTGGCTGAAACTCTTTGGTACAGTTCTTACATATATTCATCATAGTAATATGATACCATATGTTGTGGTGAAGTGACTAGGAAAACTTACTCCAGTCAATCTCTCCTCTCTGTGCTTGTTTTAATGAATAACCTAGAGTCATTTGGAAGTGAGGCCTGTCCACAAAACCTCCAGTCCAATCACCACCCCATTCAAAGCCGTGAGCCTTACCTACGTCTCCTAGTATTTGCCACTGCTTATTAGTAGCGTTGTAACCCTTTTTTCTAAATACAAAGTCAACCGCTACACCGTAGTTATGAAAACTTTCCCCAGCTTTGGCATTAGTAACAATATTACCTTTAGTAGTTCTACCCTGATTGTATAACTCAGTCTGACGTTCAAGACTGCGATACCCCTCCACGACCCTCACTGGAAGCCCTAGGAGGCTCATAGCGGAGACTACTGCTTCTGCCTTACGTTTCACTAACGGAAGTAAATCAGTGGGCTTAGCACTAGTCTTTTTTTTTGTAAGAAGTTCCAGCATTTGCTTGAGCAAACTAATAAGTGTCCGCTGTGGTTTGTACAGAGATACATCGTAGGTATCAAAAGCACCTGGGATATTATGCAATTCATAATCCCAAACGTGGGTTTGGTCAATTCCCTTGAAACGAGAAGCCCCATGTGACACTTCGTGAATAAAGATACGCTCGAAGTCGGTCATGTTTGGATAGAGGAGATGGTGAGCTTTTGTTCTTTGGTCGGTAGCCCTGTTACCAGCAAAGACAACACAGTTAAAAATAGTGTCTTTTGTTTGCGCGTCGTACACTCCGTTGTGTAGAAGTTTAGCTCCTTTCTGTAAACTTTGTCCAAAGGCTCTAGCTTCATGCCAGACAATTAAGTCATACTCTATTTCAAAAGGCTTAGATAGTTTCTCATAGAACCATGTCCAGTCAGGATAGCTGTAGCCATTAGATTGCGGTATAAACGCTGGCACGTTTTTGGGTGCAGGAACGCGTACAATCTCAGTGAAGTCAAAACCCTTAGCACGGTTTAATTGTTTTAATATAAAAGGAAAGCTTTTTTCAGTCCATTTGTGGTCGCTGTATAGGAGTATTTTCATACTACGTTTTGTTATTAACTGTCTGATGCTGTACGGTCTGCTCATCTACATGCTGGTTTTTAGACTGTCCTTTGATAGCCTTTAATGCCTCCATCACCTCAGTATGAAAATGGCTATCTCGCCCGTTGCGTTCTCTTAGGTAGGCATCAGAAGACTTAGTAGCTTCCGTATTGAGTTCAGTAACTTTTACCAAATTATGTATCACAGGGAGTATCTCGGTAAACAGGTGCTTGATAACCCAAACCAGCGAACCTACACAAGCAGATACGATAGCGAGAGCGGCGAGTAGAACAGTCGTTTCCATATCCTACTTCTTAGCAACAACTATCTCCGCTTTGGTTTGTAAACTGAACCCGTGCTTTTCACACACCGCGTTTATCTCATCAACAAATGCTTGCTGGGCTTTCTGTTCCTCGGCTACTAGTAAGGCACGGGCTTCGGCGATAAGGTCTACTACTTCTGTTGTTTTATTTTTCATATGATTATTATATCGCTACTTCCTCTGCTGTTATCCCCAGTTTTCCACATTCCTTAAGCAGTCCTACCACCTCATCAACATTAGCTTGAGCGACAGCTAACTCAGTAGCGTGACGGGTGATGACATTGGCAAGGTCTTGCTCCACGGCTACTTTCTGTTCTACTAAGAAGCTGTACTTGTACTCAGTTACTTCTGTTTTAGCTGGGACAATTTCCTGCGGGATTACCTTTGAAATTGCGATAGTGTTTTCGTCTATTTTTGTTGTTTGCATATTTAATTATTATAACAGTAATCGGCGGTGAGCGAAGGCTGGGTTGTAGGATGATGATGCGGTGTAGGTGGCGTAAATGGAATTTAAAACCGTGGTTGCGAGATTGTAAGAATTAGAATCTCCAGTAATAAAAAAAGAATCAGTATTAGAACCTGTGTCATAGTAACTTCTTAGGTGGTTTGTTCCTTGATACTCAAAATAAGCAGTAAGACCCACTCGTGATGTTGCTATAAAAGATTTATTGCTGGCTGTATAGGTTTTCCAACTAGGGCTTGCTCCTGTTACGTTAGCTCCTAGGCTTGAGTTAATTATGTTTGTAACTCCTGCTCTTGTTGCACCTCCATCACCAAAAACAAAATTGAAATAAGCCGTCCCTACATCATCTGATGCTACATAAGTATGTACAGAATTTAATGAACCTGACACCGAATCGTTCAAGTTACCATATATTGAACCGTCGGAAGAACCATTATTAGTTACTCGAAAAGATGCCCCTCCACTCGTATACCCAAACGTAGGGTCGACCACCACTGGGTAGATGGCTTTATTCAAAAAGTCCTCTGGTACTGTCACTGTCAATTCACCCTCGGTAATATCCAGCTCACACCAAACTTTTACCCCGTCAGCGTCTATGGCATGTGGTCGGTAAATGTGAAAGGCTTTCCCCGTCTTGTACTCCATTCCACCAACGATATTGTCTCGCTTGGTCGAGTGATAGACAGCGTAAGAACCAATTACATTTTCTGGACGCACAAGCCCATCAGCTATTTGTTTTTCAGTTAGGGCTTGTTGATACTTAAAGTCTAACCCCTTGTGCTGGATAGTCGTACGCAAGACATTGCTCTTTGGCTTCTTGTTAAGCACCCACTCAAACTCGAACCCACCGTTTTCACTAGCGTCAGGCTTTTCGTATTGGTGAACCTCAACATTTCTACCCTTGTATTTAACCTTACCGTCTTCTTCAACCATAGTTGCACCCGCTTCTTCTTGCGCTCGAATAGAGAAATTCACCTCGTTATCCCACCGCTTGATTTTGAATTGTGGCTTAAAGTCTAGTTGTTTAGAGTCACCAATCTCTACCTCAATGCGGTCAGCACGATTGTCTTTTACCGTTCTTAATAGTGTGTTGGCACTTAGTGTGAATCCATCCATACTATGCTTCGTTTACGTAACTTACTAATACTTTGGTGGCAGTTACTTTCTCCAGCACCATCGTCATCACCTTTGAGACAGTAGTGGTGGTTGGTAACGCCAGACCGTCAAGACCAAAGTAGTGAGCACCGAACGTAATTGCTCTAGCGGTGGCGTTGTCAGTCAATTGTACCGCCACCACCTCCCCTATGTCCATAGTGGGGTTAGCTATAGTAATGGCGGCTGATTGTGCAGTACGAATATAACGGTCAAAGTCTACTTTTGTTGGTGTAATGTCGCCTGATGCACTAGAGCTTACACGGGGTTGGTTTCTTTTATTTGTGATTGTGTTCGTAGAAGAAATAGACGGAATTACCACTCCCTCCACAGCTAAGACACCAGCGGCACTTCTTGAAAGCGTTGTGTCGGTGGCATGTCCGAGTTCTATTGAACCTAGACCAAGAGCTGCTGATGTTGAGTTTACTAATCCCGCAATCGGTAGTCCTGTGGCGTTAGTAAGGGTTACTGATGTAGGAGTCCCTAGAACTGGGGTCACAAGAGCCTGTGAGTTAGGTAATACTACTGTGCCTGTAAAGGTAGGTGAAGCTATGTTTGCCTTTAAGTTGAGGGCTGTTGTAGCGAAAGCAGTAGTGGCAATACGTGTTGAGTTGTTGCCCGCAGTTTGTGTTGGTGCGGTAGGTGTCCCCGTTAAAGACGGGGAAGCGAGGTTTGCTTTAAGGTTGAGTGCTGTTTGTTGTGCGGTTGAAACTGGTTTAGCAGCGTCAGTAGTATTATCGACGTTAGCTAGACCGACATCTGCTTTAACTAGTACAAGGTCTGTCTTTAAAGTGGCAACAGGTACATCTTCTGAGTTACCTGTTCCAGCGGCAGTACGTCCCTTGTAGGTCTTAGTGGCCATTTGTGCAGCCTTGGCGTTGGTTACTGCGTTGGCTGCTATAGTTAGGGCTGTTGCTCCTGTAGCATCTCCTGTGTGATTGGCGTTAGATACAAGACTACTGTACTGAGTGTTAGTTGCGTTGTCGCCTGAGTTAGTGCCTGTGAGGTTCGCTACTGCGCCGTTGGCAAGCATGGCGTTACTTATTGCTCCGTTGGCGATAGCGGTAGCGTTTCCTGTTGAAGTAACTACTCCTGTAAGGTTTGCGTTGGTTGTAACATTTCCTGCGGTCAGTCCTGCGGCTGTGCCAGTAGCATTTGTGGCTACCAGTGCGCTTGGTGTTCCCAGTGCGGGAGTTACAAGGGTTGGACTTGTCGCAAATACTAAAGCTCCTGAGCCGGTCTCGTCTGAAATAGTGTCTTTAAGTTGAAGTGACGTAGTTGGTGCAAATTGTGACAGTGGGTCGGCTGTCTGAGCGTTACCTCCACTTGATGGTGCATTAAACTCTAGGGCGTCACCAGCGGCGTTTACTCGTACTACTTTTAGTTCTTCACCTGTGTAGCTGGCTGGGGTGTCTGAGAGAGCTAGGAAAGAACTAGCCCCGCCTCCGCCTAAAATGTAGTTACCTTTAGAGTCTTGGGCTACACCATCAAGAATAACGTCAGTTAGTTGTCCTAACGAAGAAGCCCCTCCACCAATCTTGCCTTGCCGTTGTGGCGGGAGTTTAATCTTAGTAACCTGCTTGTCGATGTACTCTTTAATTCCACCGTAGTCTACTCCTTCTACTTCTAGCTTTGGCATCGCTTTAAGAAGTGACGCTACAATCGCTGGAATATCTACTACAGCATCTTTTCCAGGCTCTCCATCTTTAGCCTTTGGAATCTTGGCTACTTGTTTGGTTACTACCTTCTCTACCTCTTGTACTACATAAGTAAATACAATGTCATAGTCTACGTCTTCACCGTTCTTTGGCTTGGGAATACGAGAAACTACTTCTTTAATAAGAGCTTCTTTCTCTTGGTCAGTGAAATAGTCTACCCCTTTTTTTGGTGCTTTTAAGGGTAGGTTTTTTTGGAACTCAGCTCGCTCCTTGGCGTAGGGGTCTTTCATATTTTATATAATTATAACACGTTAATAAGTTGTTGTTACCCATACACTCCCATTCGTTGGAATAAAACTGTAGTAGATATTTAAGATTACCACGTGCTAATCGCTGTTCTCTTCCATGTGTTTGTCGATACACAAACATATATATAGTTTGCGTCCCAGCAGATTTCGCCGACTGCACCTGCGGATGTTGCGCTTGCCGGGGTGTTGGGTGTGCGTAATCTTATTTTGTCAGAGACAATATCAAGTTTTTCTGTTGGTGTGGTAGTCCCAATCCCGACGTTGCCACTGGCGTCAATATTCAAACGTTGATTCCCTGCCCCATCAGCAATAATGATGTTATTGGCAAGACCAGCCGCTAAGCCAGTGACGTTAGCACCAAGGATGGTGTTGTTACTTCCTGTCGTAATACCCCGTCCAGTGTTGCGACCAAGGAAAGTGTTGTCAGAGCCAGTGGTGTTGTCGAAGCCAGCATTTAGACCTGTGGCGGTGTTGTCGTTACCAGTGGTGTTGTTGCGGAGGGCGTTTCGACCTGTAGCTGTGTTGCTGTCACCAGTGGTGTTGTTGAGGAGGGCGTCTCGACCAAAAGCGGTGTTGTTGTTACCCGCAGTGTTGGAGAGGAGAGCGAATGCACCACTGGCGGTGTTGCTGTCACCAGTGGTGTTGTTGCGGAGGGCGTTTCGACCTGTGGCTGTGTTGAAGGAGCCGGTTGTATTGTTGAGGAGGGCGAATACACCAATGGCTATGTTGCTGGTACCTGTCATCGTTAAATTCCCTGCTCTACCAAAGAAGAAGTTATCAAGAGTGGTCTGAGCAGTGATTACATCAGCTCCGTTTAGTCTGTATGCAGAACCCGTTGAGATATTTACGTCCCCATCAACATCAAGTCTTGAGCCAGGCGAAGCCGTCCCAATGCCGACGTTGCCGTTATTCAAAATAGTCATCCCCACTGTCGCCCCGTCTGTGCCTCCGGTAAACTGATGAGCAATACCTGCTGCAGTACCTGCTCCAGTGGTGGACTTGTAGATTAGGTTAGAACCTACGGCTGTGCCACCGATAATTAATGGGGTGGTGATGTTGGCGGTGAAGGTTGGTGTGAGTATGTTTGCTTTAAGGTTGAGGGCTGTCTGTTGGGCTGTAGAGACGGGTTTGTCAGCGTCAGTAGTGTTATCTACGTTGCCTAGACCAACATCGCCTTTAACTAACACAACGGCTCCGGTACGCCCTGCAACACTTAATACCGCGTCTGTGTAATCTAACTTGTGCCAGTTGGAAGCATAAGTAGTTGTTGAGGCGTCATCTAAAATGGCTACCAGTCTGTCGTTAGCGACAAATTCTATACCGT
>Ga0306872_100448_pt1 | contig 16306 bp, 30 predicted proteins | sample AntRauMeHopE1498_FD_190455 | JGI IMG/M metagenome (GOLD analysis project Ga0306872, IMG submission 190455) | Saline lake microbial communities from Rauer Islands, Antarctica - Metagenome Hop E1 #498 (v2) (version 2) | ecosystem: Environmental > Aquatic > Non-marine Saline and Alkaline > Saline ...
CTCCATCTTATAAAGCTGATCCAATAAAAAAAGAATTACTTTCTCTTTTAAATGAAATATCTTTTAAAATAACTAAAGTCCAATTAATACTAGAGGGAAAAAAAGAATCTTTTCAAAAAAAATCAGAATAGTTCAAAAATTTTTATTATATTTAAGTCTCTAAATCAAAAACATCTAAAAAATAAACTATGGGAAACCTAAACGGAACCAAGCGACCTTGGAAAAGAAGTGAAATTGCAACTCTTAAAAGAATGCTTAAGGCAGGGAATACAAGAGATGAAGTAGCAGAAGCAATTGGAAGGACTCCGAATGCAATAACAACATTCAAGTACAATAATGAAATCCCTGGAAGATTTCCAAAAACTTCTCTAGTATCCGATGTAACACCCCGGACAAAAAACTCTCGAGGAAGATCTTGGTCTGCTAATGATATAGCAACTCTAAAGAGAATGCTCAAAGCCGGTAACACAAAGGATGAAGTGGCAGCGGAACTTGGAAGAACTACCCATGCAATATTGGCTCAAAAGACTTACCGAAGACTTCCTGGAAGATTTCCCCACAATTCAACAGCAGCATACAACCGGTCAATTCCTAACACGGAAGGCAAAACCGTTCAGGTTACTGCAGAGGCTACTACTGCCCCAACAATCAATGCTAACATTAAGATCAAAACTTTCAAACAGTTAAGAAAGGTTCTTAAAGTAGCAAAAAAAGAAAACGTGAATTTGAATATTCAGTTTAAAGGATAAGTCAAAATTCAATAGGATCTAAAGCCTTTGCATAACGCAAAGGCTTTTTTTGGTTGAAAATGAATGTGACTTTAGAAGACATACATAATTTAGCCATCTGGAAAGATCTTATAACTATAGGATGTAGAGATCTTTCCGATGTATTTTGGTCTCCCAGAAGAGAAGAGATAAATATTAAGTTGGATCACGAAACTTTAGGGATAGGAGATTCTATCACAGCAAGACATTCAAGTGGCTACTCAATGGGTACAGAAAACTATAATAATCTAACCCTTTTCCAAACCGGATACCTAAGATACTATGACACCAAGCCTAATAAAATTCTAGATTCTATTAGGGGAGACAGAAATCATGTCATGACTATATCAGAATGGGAATCTAGACTAACCCATATTTTTGATTTTATTTTTGAAAAAATAGTTTCAGATGAAAATAGAATGGGATTTACTAAATCCGATTTCGTTTTCGTTCGTAGAAATAGAACTTCACTTTCAAATAAATTTAGTTATTTGCTAAACGAAAACCCAAGTAAAGTTTTTCATTGGCTAAACGAAATGGAAAGTGAAATTTCTGAAAGAATAATAGATCTTATAGCAAAAGACATCATTAAGCTTATAAAAGAATCTCCAGGAAGGATGGCTATAGGGATGAAGGGATCCTATAAGAACCCTGCAATAATTAGAATTATCAATTCCCTAGATAAAGAACTAAGAATCTCCTTCAAAAGCGATCTCGGTTTAGTTGGTGATTTAAATGAGCTTGGAATATAGCCCAGAGACATAGTATAGTAGTAACATACTCCGGCCGCTCGGGGAGATATATAATCTATGACTTACGAACAAATACAAAAACTACCAGAATACCAAAAGATCCTAGACATGGGCTTCGAAGATACGTCTTCCCCGGTAATGAAAAGAAGACTATCCCTCAGGTTTGCAAACTTGCCTTTGTTTGGTGAGCAATCTACAGATTGGAATGTAGCCGAACCCAGTAGTACCCCTGGATATTTTGTAATACATCAAAACGGATATGTAAGAACACACCTTAATCCGACACCCGCACCTATACCTTCTTTGAGAAGCGGCCCTTTAGAAATGCCTATAGATTACTCAAATAAGATGGAGGCATTTAGAAAGTTTACTGTAGCTAAGTTTGTTAAAGATGCTTTCGGAGTTTCTAAAAGAAGTATACAACAAGAAATAGCAAACCAAGACTCTTGGGAGGAATCGGTTGTTGAGATGTGGAAAAGGATTCCTACCTCAATTCTTCATTGGATTAAAGAAGAAGACAAAACCACCCAGGCCCTATTTATGAATTCTGAAGGATCGGAAGTCATAATAGCTAAAGAGATTCAAAAGGCTCCCGGTAAGTGGGTGATCCTGCTGAAGTCGGCTTATAAGTCTGAAGTAGTTACGAAAGCTATAGCTCTGCTACCGCCGGAAATGTCAAAGTCTTTCTCAAAAGATCTAAATCTCGTAGGAGATCTAAATGACTTAGGATTATGAAAACATTTAAAGAACATAAGGAAAGGATCAAAACTTTTGGAGAAAAGTTAAACGAAAAAACCGAGGATACTAAAGACCTGATGAAAGATTTTCAGAATCTAGGTGTTCATGAGGATACCTTTTCTTTATCCGATATAGAAGATGCTTGGGGGTCAGTAATAACAGAAAAAAATTTAGTTCATGATAATATCTCATACTACTCTATAAATGAGAATCCAACATTCGAAACAAATGTGGTAGAGCTGGAAAATGAAGCTCACCTTGAGGTAACTTTCCGGGGTTCTATAGAAGTGGAAGATGTTAATGTTGATGTAATAGTAGAAGAGATTATGGGTAATCTAGAATCTTATGATAATAACTTTAAACAAAAAAGATGGAAGCTTGAAGATATAGAAGAGGCTTTAGGTGATGTTGGATGGGATCGACATATTCTGGCACAAGCGGATGAGGCGGAAGCGGAAATTACTGACGTAAGTTACGACGGTGAGGAAGCTACGATCGAGTATGCTATTAAAGAAGGATCATATTTCGTTACAGCTGATGTCGTAGATATGTGGGACGAGTTTAAGGATCTATTAGATTCTTACGAATAAAAAAAAACGAACATGAAAGAAAGTACTTGGTCATTTATAACTTTAATTATTGGATTTGTTATTATGCTATCTATAGCTATAGCATATTCAGAAAATATTGATATACCATCTTGGATACTTTTCATTGGCGTGGTTCTTTTCTTTATAGGATCTTATTGGCACTTCCGGAAGGATAAGGGGTAGCGGGGATAAAAAAGGTTTCGTGTTTTTTAGATTCGAACTTTTTTATTATATTGGGCTAAAGAAACATTCAATGGGATATTGTACAAGATACAGTTTAAAAATTAAACCTTGGGTCGCGGAGAATCTTCTTACCCCAAAGACCATGGAGAATATCGAGGATTCTTCAAAAGAGTTAAATAATAGATGAAAGAAATATTTTTAAAATATCTAATCCAACTAATAGAATTCTATAAGGGAATGTTTATTAGCGACATCGAAGTATTTTCTCAACCTTGGATTTACATCTGTCTACTTATTCCTGCATTTTTCTACCTAATGTTTTTTATTCTAAAATGGACTATTCTAACAGCTCCTTTCTGGATACCTATTAGAATTATAGCTAGAGCTATAAGGGGTTCAGGGAGAAATTAATTCAAATATTCGCCTTTTCTAATTTTATTTTTCTTATATTGCACTGTAATCAAAAACAGATACAATGATCAAAAAAATTCTAGATGAAATAGCAGCTGAACCAGGTTCAAATGCTAAAATGGATATCCTCCGCAAGTACGCCGACAATGAGCTACTTCAAAAGGTAATGTACAACGCACTCTCATCAAGAGTCAAATTCTACATTAAAGCAATCCCTCGGTTCTTAAGTAACGAAACAAATTCTCGTTCATTAGATTCTGCAATCGATTCAGTATTGGAAAATCTATCAACCAGAAATAAAACTGGCCACGATGCTTCAAATCACTTAAGAGGTTTATTAGCATCAATGTCATTAGACGAGGCCTACGTCTTAATCAGAATTATTGATAAAGACCTTAAGATAGGGATGGGAAGATCAAATATTAACAAAGTTATTCCAGGCCTCATCGAGAAAACACCATACATGGGAGCTAAATCATTCTCTGAAAAGTTAGCTCGTGCTATTTTCGAAAATGGACAAACTGGAATAAGTCAAATAAAAGAGGATGGAAGGTATGCAAATGCCATCATCATGGGAGGAACTCTAGAGTTAGTTTCTAGACAAGGAGAAGAAACCCTAATTGGTAATGCCACTTTAATTAAAGAACTGGAGTCACTTCCTGATTGTGTTCTCAATGGAGAACTAACAATGGACGGAATAGATCGATATACCGCAAATGGTATAATCACTTCCATCATTGACATAGAGGGTAAAAGGGAAACAAGAACCCCTTCCGAAACTGCTAAGAAAATCCAAGCCTTCGAGGAAAAAAGAGGCGACTATCAAGAAGCTCTAAATAAGATCAGATTCACTGTTTGGGATATGATCACTCCAGAGGAATACTTCTCCAAGAAATCAACTCGTCCTTATTCAGATAGATACCAATATCTAGGAATAATGATAGGGCTAAAACGTCCCACCAGGATAGGAATAGTGGAAACAGTAATTGTAAATAATTACAAAGAAGCCATGGCTCATTTCCAAGACTCACTCGGAAGAGGGTTAGAGGGTACGGTACTAAAATCAGCCAGAGGAACTTGGAAGGACGGGAAACCAAATTGGCAGGTGAAAATGAAATTGGAGATTTCTATTGACCTCCGAATCATTGGATTTGAATATGGAACCCCAGGTACGAAGAACGAAAATGTCATCTCGACAATTCGAATGGAATCTTCCGATGGACTACTTAAAACAAATCCTTCAGGAATGAAAGAGGATATGATGAAGATGGTTACTGAAAACCAGGAAGACTTAATGGGAACAATCGCAGAAATTAGATGTTGTGGACTTTCTCAAAATAGTCTAGGTGAATGGTCCACTTTACATCCATCGGTAGTAGCACTAAGAGATGACAAGGACACTTGTGATTCTCTTCAGTCCGCTCAGGAAATAGAGGAAATGGCGAAAACTCTAGCCTAAAATTAAATCCCCGAATATCAAAAATGTTCGGGGATTTTTTTGTATATTGAGATGTAATTAAAAATAAAACATATGTACGTAGTAATGAAATCAACTGAAGGTAACGTAGACATTAGAGTTTTCTCTAATCTAGAAGTTGCTAAAAAAGAATATGATATCGTAGCCGAAAACATCGAGGTTGATGAAGAGTTATATTTCCAAGATTCTGTATCACTTATGGAGGTAGGAGACGGGGAATCATTCGGGTCTGGTGATGATTCTTACGGAGGTAAAGAAATTGAAAATTTCCCAGAAGAAAGACACGGAGCATAATTAACTTAAAATTAAATCCACAATTTCGCTGAAGTCTGGGATTTTTTTCTTATATTGCAGAGTAATCAAAAACAAAACACATCATGGGATTAGATCAGTTCGCTTACAAAATACCTAAAGTTTCAAAAATTGAAAACAACAAAGACGTTGAATTCTTAAAGGAAATGTCTCTCATAGAAACAGAACCTGAGGAAATACACTACTGGAGAAAGCATCCAAATATCCAAGGACTTATGGAGGAAATTTGGCTCTCTAAAGGAAACGAGGGGAAATTCAACTGTGAGAAGGTTTATCTTTCATTGGAAGATATTGAGGGGATAGAGGAAAAAATTAAAAATTCAGACCTCCCGGAAACCTCTGGATTCTTTTTCGGGAGATCTTCGGGTGGAGAGGAGGAAAAAGAAGACGATCTCGCATTTATCCAAAAAGCAAAGAATGCAATTGATGAAGGATACGACATATTTTATTCCAGTTGGTGGTAGGATAAAATTAGAAATTTATCAATCCCAGATCGTTAAGGTCTGGGATTTTTTTTGTATATTAGCTATGTAATCAAAAACAAAAACATGACTGGTACAGCTCAAGAAAAATCTCAATTGAAAACTTTTTTATCAACCAACGAAAAGGTTTTCTTTCCCTAGTACACGAATCCTTATATGGTCCTTTAAAAGGTATTAACGGAATCGTTAAGAAGCCTGATCTAACCAAGCTAATGGCTATGATGGATCACCCCGAAAAAAGTCTCCAAACGAATCTTATATTGAAAACCCATTCCAAAATAGGGTTAGCAACAAAGGTTCTTATTCTTCCAATGGAAATGTCTAAATTGGCTGAAGATGAGGTAGTGGAATTTGATACTTTGGAGGAACTAGTTCTTTTCATGGAAACCGCAATTGATTCAAGTCCAGGATTGGATTCAGATCCTTGGTATTTTAGACTAGGAAAAATGTAAATTAAATCCCCAGATATCGCTGAAGTCTGGGATTTTTTTCTTATATTGCAGAGTAATCAAAAACAAAACACATGTCAACAAGATCAAGAATTGGAATAGTAAAAGCAGATGGAACCGTTCAATCGATTTACTGTCATTATGAAGGTTATGAATCTCACAACGGAAAAATTCTAAAAGAAAGCTACACTGATACCGAGAAGGTAGAGGAACTACTGGAATTGGGTGATATTTCTTCTCTCGGCGATTGTCCTGAAACTTGCATTGCTTATCATCGGGATAGAAACGAGGACTTAGAAAAGCCAAGAGAAGATGCATCACTTGAAAGTTTTGGAAGATCAGATTTTGAGGAATATGGATACGTATTCGACGGAACCAAGTGGGTCACATTTAAAGCCGGATACTAATGTTGGTCTCAATACAGAAATTTAAAATTCCTTTCAACAAGGAAAGCAAAACTTTCTCTCTAGACGGAAAGCTCGTGGTATTCAAAACCCAATATACTTTAGTCAACGATAAGACGGGGAACGAGGTTATCTTCGAACTCTCACACTCTACAGGAAGTGAATGGGACGAGGCAACTAAATGGATCTACAAAAATAAGGATCTAACATTAGAGGTTTCCAATCATGTTCTTAAAGGAGCAGAAGAAAGATATCTGAAAGCTAAAACTTTATACAATCAATAGTATGTCAACAACAGCAAGGATTGGAATTGAATTACCATCAGGAAAGGTTAAAGCTAGTTACTGTCACTTTGATGGATATCCGGAAGGTGTTGGAAAAACCCTTCTTTATCATTACTCCGATAGGAACAAATTGGAAAGCCTCATAGACCTCGGAACTCTTAGAGTTCTGAAACCATTAGTTGATCCTGATCCTAACTTACCACATGTACTTAGAGAAGAAGCTCAAGATGATGTAACAGAAGCTTATGGAAAAGACGGGGAACCGGAAGATTATTCTCCTCCTGAAATTTTAGATTCATTAGAGAAATATTTTGAAGCCCAGTATGCCCATGATTATGCTTATGTTTATACAAAGGAAGGTAAATGGTTGGCTCGGTGTATGCATCGGCCTTTTGCAAGGGGAAGAAAATTTAATACAACGATAGAAGATCTTTTGGAATTTACTAATGAACCCAAGCCGGAAAATAAAATTTAATGTAAACTTTTTCTTATATTCGCAATATAATTAAAACCTATTTACATATATAGGATAACAAATTTAAGCAATGTATAACAACATCAACATATCTTCTTTACAACTGCTATCCAGCAGAAGAGGGTTATTGAGCTTAAGTTTATCGAGAATATCTAGGATACTCTCGTCGAGAAGATAATCAATTTTACTCAACGAGATTCTAAAAATCCTAGATTTAGTTACATTAAATCTTATTGAGTATTATTGAAGTGATCAGGCATAAAAGTATGCCCGGATGATGAAATTAGGTATACATGGGGGACTTAAAATCCCCTGGTCCTTGCGGGCCATGAGGGTTCGAATCCCTCTCCGGGTACTAAAGTTTTGGGTTCTTTGACGTATGAATTAGTAAATATCCGGAGAGGTGGCAGAGTTGGTCTAATGCACCGGTCTTGAAAACCGGAGATCCCGCAAGGGGTCCGTGGGTTCGAATCCCACCCTCTCCGCCAGTATTGGAGAATTGCCAGAGTGGCTTATCGGGCTTGCTTGGAAAGCAAGTGGACGCTAACGCGTCCCAGAGGTTCGAATCCTCTATTCTCCGCAAAAAAAATTGGATTAAGCATAAGATTTCGAAAGAAAAGCCTTATATTTGATTCAACAAAAAGGTACAAGCCCTAGTGAGCATAACAGAATTGATCAACTGTAAAAAGTGCTACATGGGTGCCTCGGGTGATCCTCTTGGTTAAGTATCTTTTTTATATGGCCCCGTAGCTCAGCTGGATAGAGCACCAGATTTCTAATCTGGTTGTCGTGTGTTCGAATCACACCGGGGTCACAAACTATTGTATAAGTTATATCAGTTCTTCTTCGAACAGGTTTAAGTTGACAACGATAGGAAGGGGAGGAACCTTATGACCGTAAATCCTTCCCTTTATTTTGGCCCGGTGGCGGAATTGGCAGTCGCGCTGGTTTTAGTCACCAGTGTCCGAAAAGACGTGAGAGTTCGAGTCTCTCCCGGGTCACTTTTTTAACATACTCGTTACTTTTTCTTCTAGCGTGAAGATACATAAAGTATGAGAAAAGATATACAGAATAATATCCCAAAAATACTAGAATGGATAAGTGAAGAAAAACCAAAAACTTGGATATGCAAGAAAATAAATTGTAGACCAAGAACTCTTGATTCTTATCTTAGAAAGAATGGAATAAATTACAAGGGGAATCAAGGTGAAAGAGGATTTAAAATACCAAGTAATAAATTAAGTGACACTGAATATTTAGCTAAATGGCTAAAGAAGGAAACAAATACTTCCTCTTCCAGATTAAGATCCAGATTAATTTCATCAGGAAAGAAAAAGGAAGAATGCGAAAAATGTAAAAGAAGTACATGGTTTAATGAAAAAATTCCTTTAGATTTACATCACTTAAACGGAGATCGATTTGATAATCGTTTAGAAAATTTGGAGATCCTTTGTAAAAACTGTCACGGATTAACAGAAAGTTACAGTATAAGGAAATCGTAGAAAAATGGGTTTAGTTTAGGTTCCCCGAAAGGGATTAAAACGCCATAGAGATATGGTCAATCCGAATTAACGGAAACCCAGTGCATTTTAAGGATGGTTTCAGCAATTTAAAAACTTGTATTGAAAACAAAGAAAGCCATCCTGTATTCGGGCCTGTAGCTCAGTTGGTCAGAGCAAAACACTCATAATGTTGAGGTCGGGGGTTCAAGTCCCTCCAGGCCCACTATTTAAAGCTGCGTTCGCAGCCGGTTTTTGATTACACATAACCGTAAAGCCAGATACTCTCAACGGAGAGGTCTGGCTTTTTCTTTGTAGGATCATCGCTATTATAAAAAGAATCCTTATATTGCACTGTAATCAAAAACAAACATCATGGATAAATCAACAAGTACAATAGATCCTTATTTACTAGACAACAGTAATTATGAATGGGACTATGTAGAATCAGAAGGACCAAATGTTGTAAGATATGATTCAACTGGGGCTGGACAGCAAATTAGTGTCTGGGTAACCTCATCAGGAAATTGTGAGGGTACCGCTCCAAAGAGATATAAATCAGCTATTGAAAAAACTGGATTGAATCTTCAATTTCTAAAGTTCATATAGTGGATAACCTTCTAAACGATATTTCCATACTTGGACTCCGGCCTACAAAAATGGCTGAGTATCATATTTGGAGTGGGGATGTGGAAGACGGTGTTGAGGTATTTAAGATTGAGGTAGAGATAGTTGGAATAGAAATTTCAGAATCTGAAGAAGAGGAAATGATAACACATTTCAATAATAGCGTAAGATGCTTAGAGTATACGAAATTTGTTAGCTATTCATTTTTTCCTCGCTCAGGAGGTAGTTTCGTTAAAAGTAATTCACTTGATGAATTATTTGAAATGTTTAAAGCAGATTGGACTGGACAACCAATACCAGAAAGAAAGTGTAACGTAAAAAATCATTTTAGAGATGGAAAATAAGCTACTGAATGATCTCGCAATTCTTGGACTTCCCACCACAAAAAAAGTCTATTATGGTGGAAATAATAAACTCGAAGGAATTATAGATATTGTTGGAACTGATCTGAACGAGAAAGAGATTGAGAAATTAAGAAAGGTATTTAGACATTCTATAAAAACTAGAAAAGCGGTATTAGACCTAACTAATGGGAGGATAGAGGGGATGGTTTTTTACTTTTCCCCGACAACAGCAAAGTTTCCCCTCGGGTCAATTTGCAGTTCGTCCAAAGATGAACTCTGGGAAATGTTTAAAGCAGATCATACAGGACAAACTATTCCAGCGAGGAAATGTTTTTTAAGTGGATATAAACCATAGTAGTTTCGATTATTTTTCTTATATTGTAGAGTAATCAAAAATACAATCTAACTCAAAGATAAATAGATCATGGGATTTGAAACGGAATTACTAGAACTAAGTGAAACTGAAACCAAAAACAAAAACAGAATCGTTGTATTTAATGATGATGTTAATTCATTCGATCACGTAATTGAATGTCTAATAAAGTACTGCAAACACAAACCAACCCAAGCCGAACAATGTACCCTAATTATTCATCATAACGGTAAGTGTGATGTTAAGGAGGGAGACATCTTGGATTTGATCCCAATTTGTGCAGCTTTAACCGACAATCAAATTTCCGCAACAATAGAATAATATTATGGCTTTAATTGAAACGAAGAAGGGTAAGAAGGTAATAACCATCAATGAATCTGAGGTTCTCCATCAATCACACCTTCAACACGTAATCACAGCATTAGAGGCATTTTCGGAATCTAAGGTTATTGAGACTGTTAAATCAACACCTTATTCATCTTACACTTACAAATACCATTTTACTTTCTCCTCCAGTATTACCACGAAGGTTCTTCGTAATGCACTAATCAAATTGAAACTAAAGGTATGAAAACATATACTGAGGAAGGATATAGAGATGTCGATGAGGCTTATCTAGAAAATAAAGACACCAACCCACATCATTTCCATCATTATGATAGCGGTCTGGTTACTTATAAAAAAGAATACATCCACCTTTACAAGGAACCAGAAGAACGTTTTTTCGAATGCTCCAATAAAATAATGGTTACCCCAGACCTACCTGGACAAGGGTGTCTAAATTGGGGAAAGCAAAGAAAATAGTTTCACAAACTCCCCGCTATCTCGGAAATTTTTCTTACATTAGCATGTAATCAAAAACATCTATTATGTCTAATCAAGAAATAGAATCCTTAATAAAAGAATTCAATACGTCAATCCAGAATTTATTAAAAGCCGGATTTTCTTCCGGTAATAAAGATATCCAGGATTTAGGGATAACCGCTCAATTAGTTCTTCTGACAGCAAGCAGAGGAGGACTAGAGGAACTTAAAGTTTTTCTTAAAAATTATCTTCTCATGGAAGAACTTGAAAAAGAAGATCCGATGGTGAGACTTTCCAAAATGGCTCTTTGCCTAAATTAACGAAACAAAAAAGTTTAAGTATCTAAAAATAAATATGATACTTAACTTCGTTTGTAAGACAAATAGCAAGAAGAATTATTACGAGATACAGAGAAGGGTCCATTTAGCTGGTGCTCATGTAAGTAGAGATAGAACTCTGGAGTTAAATGGTGTCTTTGAAGGCACCATTTCAGTTTCTTCTTACAGTGGTTCGTTATATAAAGAAATAGAAATATTAAATTTGGCTGAACTCGAGTTAACAATACTTGGGGGAACGAAAGAAAATTAAAAGATTATGTACGAAGACGATGAATTCGAAAATTCCTTCGATTTTCCAGATATGGAAAAAATGAAAGCTAAAATGAAAGAGATAGAAAGAAAGAAATTCAGGGAAATGTCTTACAAAGCATATGGTATGCTGGTAAAAGATGGGCTGGATTCTGTAGACCAAAATAATAAAGCTGATGCTATTTTGGCTATCCGTAGAATTTTGGGACTTATGGTAGAAGAGGAACAATTCGAAAGATGTTTATTTCTAAAGAATTTCTTAATAGAGAATCTGTCGGTAAAAGATCCTCAACCGTTATTTGACTTCAACGATTAACAATTAATTATGTTTAAAATCAATAAACAAAAAAGTAAACCCGAAACTAATTCCATAATGATCGGAATGAGCTTCAATGGGGATTTAGAAATAGACGGGGATATTAGAATAGACGGAAGTGTCACCGGAGCAGTGAGAGCAAACGGTAAGATAGTTATAGGTGAGTCAGGAAAGGTGGAAGGAGACCTCGGTTGTGAGAATGCATCAGTATCCGGAATAATAGAGGGAACTTTAGTTATAGAGGATCTTCTTGTCTTAAAGAATTCTGCTAGAGTTCATGGAGACATATACTCAGAAAGAATTGAATGTGAAGAAGGAGCTGAAATAAACGGAACCTTAAACATAGGAATGTCCTGGAAAAATGAAATTGAAAATGAACAAAAAGAAAGTATCCAGTCTGAGGGTAAAACCGAAGGGGGAAGTAAAGGAGCAGACTTTATCGAAAGCCCCAAATATCCAGAATTCGAAGACTGATCTTACAGCAAAAGAAGTCTGGAAGAATTGGGAATCTAAATGGTTACTTTGGTTAACCGTTGGATTCGGTATTGGTTTTTTTCTTTTCCCAATATTTATGCGGATTTTAAGTAGGGTTATTTAAAAAGATTTCTTATATTGTGGTGTAATCAAAATCATCTACAATGTCTACCACAACTCAAAAAACTCAAACTTTAAGTTTCTATACTCTAGGGGAACCTTTTACAGAGCTCATTAGAAATTTTATAGAAGAAGGATCCTTCTATCAGGCATACGAGATTCTAAAAGATGGAGGAGCACCTCCAGAGTACATCAAATCTTTTTTTCTGTTTACCTCGGAGTTTGTTGGTGACACAAGAGACGATTCATTTGCTATTAGATTCTGCAGCCCTGTTTATTCAACAGAAGAAAGGCTTTATGATATTTACTTCTATGCTTTATCAACTCTCATGACACAAATTTATAGAGAAGAAGATTTAGACCCAGATGATGTAGGATTTAGTATTCACCTATTAAGAAAGAACAAAAGCTTTCAATGTCTTCTAAAAGTTATTCCTGAGGAACAAATTATGGATATAATTATTCCCCGTTCCAATCTTGCTGAATGGTATGATATATCACCTTCAACTAAAAAAGGAAATCAGGTATCCCTTAATGGAGTTATTACCACTGACGGTAGATTAATTGGATGTGGTAACCAAGGTCATCAGGAAATGTATCCTTATCTTTATTCTCTAGGTTTAGCGGATGCTAGGGATTGGACAAATAGTTACAAAACCATTCATATATCATCCGGGCAAACTTCAGGATCTCTTGCTCATGCAATGGAACATCCAAAAGATGAAATGGGAAATAAGCCTACCGAAAAACAAATAGCTACTTTATTTGAGTACAGAGATAGAATTCGATCTTATGGATTTGGAAACAACTCTATCCCTAATACTCTCTTGGAATATAATGCGGGGGTAACAAACAAAGGAGGAAAGTTTAACAATCTTACGTTTCTTAGTAAATTCTATCCGGAAATAAACTTACCCAAATTTTCTTTGAACCCGATGGAAGGAAACGTATGCATCAGAACTTCACCAAGGTATTCTATGCCGGGTCTTTTAAATTCAAAATTTGGCATAAACGAAAATTCAATAAAAGAAATAGAAGAAGACTTTGAAAAGTATAGGAGTCTCATGGGGATCTCAGATAATCCACATTACCAAAACAAACTTTATTACTTCTACCAAGAATTCATAGAAGGTAAAAACGGAGTTGCTCACTACAGAGCTTCAAATCCAGAAGACTGGAGAGAAAGAGAATTCTCTTATTCGGTATCTTCAAACCGGGGTGATATAGTAGACGGGGTAAAATCTGATGAGTTATTATCTTATAAAGAAGGTAAAGAACTAGCGGAAATCTTGGAGACCCTCAGTAAAGATCTTAATGAAAGTATTCAGGTAGAATTTGTAATCTCAGAGGAAGGAAAGGTTTATATTGTCCAATTAAGAATACTTAAAGATGAACCAACTTATCTCCCATATCAAATAGACGAGAATAAAATTCTCTATAAGGGTAAATCTTTCTCTATCGGAAGCGGAGATTTTAATATTAAAGACGTTCTGATAATAGATAATGATTCCGCGGACTCCTCAATACTTATAGGGAAAAAAGCTTTGATAGTTAGAGAAGACGTAGAATTCAGTCATATTCTAGCTCTATCAAAAGCTATGAATATCCCTTCAATATATGGAGTAGGAGACATAAAGTTACCAAAGAAATTTTCAATAAACACCAAAGGGATAAAAGGACTAATAATTAAAAAATCTTAAAATGTCATTTAAAGTAGGAGATGAATTCAGAACCAATAAGCTAAGTCTAAAACCTGGAGGGAGTACAGTAACAGTACATCTCATAGACTCTGATTCTAAAATCTATGACAAGATAAAGAATCCAGGAAAATATGTAGCATCTCTAATAAAACTGGCAAACGAAAAAGGTATAACCAGGATAGATGTAGACGGGGAGGAATTCTGGAAGAGTGATGGAATACAGGGTAATCTTTTTTAGAATTTTTCGCTGTTATATAGAAAAGATTTCTTATATTGCACTGTAATCAAAAACATCAGTCATGAGAATAGTAACAAGAATAGTCGTACTAGTAATAGGTTTATACATCTTAGCCGCTTTGGGTCTCGTAGAAATTATGATGGGACTTCTTATTGGAATAGGTAAAGTTATAATCCAAATAGCTTCTCTTTCCCCGATGGCAGCAGCAATTGGAGTCCTTCTGGTTATTGTCATAGCAGGAAGTAGATCCATAAGCGATAGCAATTATAAAAGCAATCGTAATCGCAAAAGATAGGAAACTAATGTAAATTTTGTTCATATGATCTCTAAAGAAACATCATGAAAAAAATTTTATCAGCTCTCGGATTAGGTAGCGGAATTATCTTAGTAATCCTTTTTATTTTATTTATGTTTGTGGTTGGTCCCTTACTTTTTGTTTATGGACTTAACCTAATAGGATTTGAAACAGCATATACTTTTGAAACCCTATTTGGAGCATTTTTAATAATGATTGTACTAAGAGGAGGTGGAACCTCCTCCAAATAAAAAATGGAAAGAAAATCAGTAATATTCGACCTTGATGGAACATTGGCAGATATCTCTGAAAGAAGGAGACTATTTACTAGAGAAGACGGTAAAATCTTATGGGATGAATTTTACGATCCAAAAAATACAAAATTAGATCTACCAAACTATCCAGTCATCACAGCATACAAAATACACCGGAATTCTGGTCATAGAATGGTTATTTTTTCGGGAAGGAGCGAGAGGACAAGAGAATCTACACTCAAATGGTTATCAAAATATGGGATAACCTTTGATAAACTTTACATGCGACCCGATACTAAAGAGGTGGAACACCAGCTGGAGTTTAAGTTCCCTGGAATTAAAAGGAAGCCGACGGACTTCAGATACACCCCAGACGATGAATTAAAGTTGAAATGGCTTAATGAAGAATTTCCAGGGGATAGCAGAAAAAATCTCATCTGTACCTATGACGACAGAGATAAAGTTGTAGCTATGTGGAGGAGCCAAGGGATAGCATGTTTTCAAGTAGCCCCAGGGAATTTTTAGAAATATGGAGGAAATTATAAGATGTATAATTTTAATAGCAATGGTATCCTTTTTTATGTGGGTAGATTGGAAAGATGTAAATAAAACAACATGAAAACCTTCTCAAACCTTTTATCTTTACTAGGAGTCATAATGTGTCTTGGTGTTGCTTTCTTTACAATGAAAGGTTGGGCTCAGGAATACATTCGGTTCGAATCGGAGCAATCCGAAATGGGATTTACTTTTATGATGATCTTCCTGGCAGTCCTTCTGGTGATGTCAGTAGTAGTTCCCGAAAAGAAAGAGTAAACTACCCTCCTACCTTTTTTTAAATTTACCTCTATTTTATCGTTACCGAACAAAATAGATTCCTTATATTGCACTGTAATCAAAAACAAAAAACAAATGGCAAGACAAGAGTCAAAAGGTAAAATGTCCAAAGCACAAAAGCTTAAAATCGCAGCTGCAGTTAAAGCAAACGCAGCTAAGAAAAGAGCTGAACAGGGGTTACCTCCCATCGATGAAAATGGTATCCAACTAAGAACCAAAAAGGTGGAGACAGTAAAGATGAAAGATCAAAAGTTCGATCCGGCACTTTTCATTCCAATGAAAACCAAAAGTCCAATCGATCTTCTTTTCTCCAATCAAGGTGGGGTTCCAAAAGCATGTAACTTTATAGTCATAGGGGATCCGGGTGTTGGTAAAACCACAGTAACCATGGATATCGTTGCTGACCTTATTACTGAAGGATACAAATGTCTATTCATTTCTGCGGAAATGACCAAAATAGACCTTTATGAATACTGCCAAAGATATCCAAAATTCGGTGAGCTTGATATTCTATTTC
>Ga0306872_100450_pt1 | contig 16266 bp, 13 predicted proteins | sample AntRauMeHopE1498_FD_190455 | JGI IMG/M metagenome (GOLD analysis project Ga0306872, IMG submission 190455) | Saline lake microbial communities from Rauer Islands, Antarctica - Metagenome Hop E1 #498 (v2) (version 2) | ecosystem: Environmental > Aquatic > Non-marine Saline and Alkaline > Saline ...
ACTACATCGTCACCATCAACCCAGAAGTATCGCTCAGCCGTCCAACCGTTTGCGGCCTTCACCTGGCCCCAGCCGCATAGCTGCAGCGGGTGACCATCATTATCAAGAATAAATTCATCCCATACATCTTTATCGGTACTAATGTGGATCTCACTCATAGATTCATTATACACGTCGTACCCCTGTGATATACTACCTAAAGATTTACATCTCTGGAGAAACCGTGAAACTAGCCAAAGCCTACGACCCTAATCAGTACGAACCAAACATTTACGCCATGTGGGAGGTGAGTGGCGCCTTTCGACCGTCTGGAGTGGGGGAGCCGTTTAGCACGGTCATGCCGCCGCCAAACGCTAACGGTAACCTGCACATCGGTCACGCCCTCGACATGGGCCTCAAAGACATCATGGTGCGCTATAAGCGAATGACGGGTCATGATACCATCTTTATTCCTGGGGCAGACCACGCTGGCTTTGAAACTTGGGTGGTGTACGAAAAAGAGCTACAGAAAAAAGGCCAAAGTCGATTTAACTTTTCACGTGAACAGCTATATAGCCAAGTTTGGAATTTTGTTGAAGAGCAACGCGGCACCATGGAGCTCCAATTGCGAGCCCTCGGTACCAGTGCCTCGTGGGAAGATTTAGTCTTCACCCTCGATGAAAAAGTCATTAAAACCGTCTATCAAACCTTCAAAAAACTATGGGATGATGGCCTTGTTTACAGAGGTGAGCGCATTGTTAACTACAGTACAAAATATCAAACCAGCTATGCCGACATTGAAGTCGATCACAAGCTTGAAAAAGGCACGCTGTGGCACATCGCTTACCCCCTTATCGACAAAATAGGGGAGATCGTTATCGCAACCTCTCGGCCAGAGACTCTGTTTGGCGACACGGCAGTGGCGGTTAATCCAAATGACCCCCGTTATAAAGACTTAATTGGCCTCCACGTTCAGCTCCCACTTACCGGCCGCGAAATCCCGATTATCGCTGACGATTACGTCGACCAAGCCTTCGGAACTGGCGCCGTTAAGATCACCCCAGCCCACGATGCCAACGACTTCGAAGTAGGCAAGCGCCACAACCTCGAACGCATTCAAGTCATCGATTTCGATGGCGGCATGATGAACACCCCTCAACAGTACATCGGCCTCGATGTCGACAAAGCTCGCAAAAAGGTGCTGGCTGCCCTTCAGGCTGAAGAGCTCATCCGTAAAGAGCAGCCCTACGAGCACACGGTTGGCTACGACTACAAGAGCGGGCTACCGATTCAACCGCTTATTAAAGACCAATGGTTCCTGAACATGAAGCCGCTGGCAGAGCCAGCCATCGCTGCCATAAAAGAGGGCAGGATCAACTTCCTGCCAGAGAGCCGCAAGCAGCTGATCTTACAGTACCTTGAAGGCATCCATGACTGGAACCTATCTCGCCAAATCCCCTGGGGAATTCCGATTCCGGCCTTCCAGAACATCGCCGACCCATCAGATTGGATATTTAATGATCAAGTCGATGAAAAGTCGATTGTGGTCAACGGCAACACTTATGTGCGCGAAGAAGACACCTTTGACACATGGTTTAGCAGTGGCCAGTGGCCCTTCATCGTCACCGACGCCCTCGATGGAGGTGAGCTGTCACGGTTCTACCCAACCTCGCTCATGGAAACCGGCACCGACCTGCTTGACCGCTGGATAGCCCGCATGATCATGCTCGGCCTCTATACTACTGGCAAGGTTCCCTTTAAAGACGTCTATCTGCACGGTATGGTGCTCGACGAACAGAGCCAGAAAATGAGCAAAAGTAAGGGCAACGTCACCAACCCTATCGACACGATTGCCCAGTACGGCTCCGACGCCCTGCGCCTTGGCATGATCGCTAGCCGTAGCCCTGGTCAGAACCAAGCTTTTGGACGTGACCGGGTGGTAGCTGGCCGTAATTTCTGTAATAAGCTGTGGAATATCGCCCGTTTTGTTGAACAGACCGTTGGCGATAACTATCAGCCCAAAACCCCGGAACCGACAACATTGGCCGACCATTGGATCATCGGTGAATTAGCCGCCGCCCAGGCCAGCATTGAACGTACCCTAGATAGTTATCGTTTTTCTGAAGCTGGCGAAAGCTTATACCACGCTATCTGGGACAGCCTGGCCGACTGGTACGTTGAAGCCAGTAAAGACCAAACAAACCACGACGTCTTGGTATGGGCCCTCAACACCAGCTTAAAGCTAGCACACCCATTCGCGCCCTTCGTCACCGAGACTATCTGGCAAACATTGTCGTGGAACGACGGCCTGCTCATTAAAGAATCGTGGCCGACATCCCACGCCTACGATGACATTGCTGCCGCCCAATTCACTCGCTTGCAAGAACTGGTGACTGAGGCCAGATTCGTTGCCCACGCGTTACCCGGTAACCGGCGCTACCCACTGTTGTATACGACCGATAGTCTGATTGAAGAAAACAGTACCCTCATAAAACGTCTGGCCAAACTATCGGCCGTTACCCATACCGAAAACGGCCAGGGTCTTCGCCTAGCGGTCTCCGGCCGCGAGGCCTGGCTTGATATTCCGGCCGACACGTTGGCAGAGCACCAGATCAACCTAGAGCAGCGAATTGCTACCACTCACGCCGACATTGCGGCGCTTGCGGCTCGCTTAGAAAACAAGAACTACACCGAAAAGGCGCCGGCTCACCTTGTTGAAGAAACCACTAGGCAGCTCGAAGAAAAAAAGCTGCTTGCTCAGCAGCTTCTAGATGAATTAACCGTTATTAGTTAGACAGATGGCCACAGACGCACCATGTTGGGGTCACTAGCGTTGTCCTCTCTGATGTCTAACTGATGATGATTGTCATTGCGTGGTGGGGTTCGTGGCGTGTTAGGTCGGATATGATTCTTAGGTCCAGATGCACGCTCAACGTGGTTATGGGCCATATCAGACTTAATTTTAAAATCGGCGTAACCAGCCAATATAACTGGCAGGGCGATTGCCGTCGTTGCCGCTTTGCCTAGCTGGGTGTCATACACCATTAGACCAAATGCAGTGGAGATGGTAAAGATGATGAGTAGTGGGTTGATAAAATTTTGTAGCATATTTGTTTTTTTATGTTGTTACTAACCTACACTAGCATAAGCTTTACAGATTGTCAATAACCAGCAAGTCGATGGTTTTGGTTCATTGTAGAATTGCGACTGTTCTTCTATAATGAAACCATGAACGAAAATCTGAAACTCAACAAACGCTACGTACATTACCTCGCTATCAGTCAATGGATTGCCGCACCAATCGCCCTCATCTTCCTGACCGGCTTTGCCTTGACCGCCATCAACACGCCGGATGCTGCCGTTGCCGTCGGAATTATCGTCGGGCTGGCGGTTGCCTTCTTGGTTGTAGCGCTGGCTGCTGCCTATGGAGTCGCCTACCTATCTTACCGAGCGTACAGCTACAGCATTAACGCACAGGGCTTCCACAAAAAGTTCGGTGTGCTTAACCGAAAAAGCACTACCATTCCATTCGACCGTATTCAAAACATCGACATCAACGAACCGCTGATTATGCGTGTTTTTGGTCTGTGCGAACTGCACGTTCAAACGGCCGGTGGGTCGTCATTTGGTGCTGGTACCGAAGGTAAGCTACCAGGAATTACACACCAAGAAGCTGTTCGCCTGAAAGATGAGCTGCTGGCTAAAGCCAAAAGTCACCGCGGACTTTAGCTATTCGTGGTGGTAGTTGCCACCGCGATCAATCTCTTGGGAGCGATAGATTTGCTCGGTCACCATTAACCGTACCAATTGGTGAGGGAACACCAGAGGCGACAATGACCACACTAGCCGGGCGCGATTGCGTAGTTCATCGGTCACCCCAAACGCTCCACCAATCACAATCGCAATTTTTTCTGACCTATCGAGCCGCTCAACAAGCAGCCCGGAAAGTTCGTTAGAATTCATCATCACACCGCGTTCATCGAGTAAAACTATAAAATCATAAGAAGTAAGCCGTGAAAGAAGCCGCTCTGACTCTTCCTGGCGGGCGCTGAGGCCATCTGAAGATGAATGTGGTAAAAGTACCCATTCCACTAAAAACGGTGCTTTCAGCCGCTTCTGGTAGCGAGAAATTCCCTCGACCACCCAATCTTCGTGCTTTTTGCCAATGGCGACAATGTGAATCGGCATTACGAAAAATGGAGGCGAGCAGCAAGGGCGGCCAACGCTTCGTGGTTAGGATCGTCGTTGGTCTCTGGGGCGTAGAACTCTTCGGCAGTGTTAAATGGCACCAGGTGAACGTGGGCATGGGGGACATCGAGTCCGATAATCCGTTCGCCAACTAGCTTCACCGCGAATACTGCTTTAAGCCGCAGGGCTACCTTTTTGGTGGTCGCCATCACCGCCCGGTAGGTCTCGTCGTCGAGCTCCCAAACCGATTCGATCTGTTTTTTTGGAATCACCAAGGTGTGGCCCTCAACCGACGGATAGATGCTCAGAAAGGCGAGGGTATGTTCGTCTTCGTAAACCTTATGTGAGGGCAATTCTCCGCGGACAATTTTTGAGAAAATAGAATCTTGCATAGAGCTCCTTTATGGGGGTATTGTAGCAGGGTTTTGGGGTTTGCTGTATAGTGAGCTCCATCAATTAGGAGGTAATATGAACGAATCACCAACCGAACAAAGCGTAGCACCAGCCCCGGCCCCGGCCCCGGCACCGGCACCAAAAGCACACCCAACAAATGGTCTGGCTATCGCCTCGCTCGTGACAGGTATTTTAGCCATATTAACCGGGCTGATTTTTATTGGTTTTGCGCTTGGGCTGGCCGCCGTCATCTTAGGAGCTATTGGGCTTCGCAAACCGGGTGGCAGAGGCATGTCTATTGCCGGAATTATAACCGGGGCGGTCGGCTTCTTGACGAGCCTGACGCTCGGCTTCTTCACTCTTTTCGCACTCGTAACCGGTGGAGCGGTGCTAAACGAGCTTTCAACACAGGTAAACGATTTTAACCGTGACCAACAAGCCATTCTTGACGCCAAGAAAGACTTTAATAAAGGAGAAACTGGTATATTCGGCAACCTTGAAGTCACCGTTCTTGGTGTCGAGCGCAACTTCCTGCCTGAAAACGAATTCTCGCGGGCTGAAGCCGGCAAAGAGTTAGTTGTTGTCGATCTTTCGGTCACCAACAAAGCCGATGACCAAGAAGCCATCAGCTCATTTAACTTCTTTATCGTCTCAAGCGGAGTGGCAACGTCGCCTAGATTTGCCCAGGTAACACCAGCCTTTGAAAGCGGTAGCCTCGCTAAAAATGCCAACATCACAGGTAAGATTGTCTACGAGGTTCCGGCAGGAGCAACCGACCTGAAATTGCAGTACTCAACTATGGCGGCACTTGAAACGGTCGTTTACACGATCAAGCTGTAGCGAATCTAGTGTAAAAAATGCCCCCTTTGGTTGGGGGCGTTTTTTATTCTCGCCGCAGGGCATCAATCGGGTTAATGCGCTCGGCTCGGCGAGCAGGGAAGTAGACAACAAGCCAACCTACCAACATGGTTCCAGCAATAACCGCCAGCACCGCCCAAATTGGTGTTGCGAATAGTTCAAATGAGTCGTTAACGCCACGGGCCTGGGCGCTGAGGTTTAGGGCTAGGTTGACGAATCTGCCGGCAATGTAGGCCAGCGCTATACCTATGATCGCACCTGCGAACGAAATCAGCAGCGCCTCAAAGGTGAATAATTTACGCATATCCTTGCGGCGGGCACCCAGCGCCATCATCAAGCCAATTTCTTTGGTGCGCTCCAGCAACGATATGGTAAGGGTGTTAAACATGCCCAGTATGGCCACGATCATACCAATACTGCCAAACCCAATCAGCACTAGGTTCAAAAAACGGAAAATATTGTCGATTTCACTCAGGGTATCGGTCAGCGAATTGGTTTGAAAGCCAAGACTCTCTATTTGTCGGCGGGCATCTTCGACGTTTTCGACGGTGTTTAGCACTACTTTTGCTTGGTCATAATTAGCCACACCAGCTAGTTCGAACACATTGCTAGGGATAAAAGCTTCGACGCCAGCTCCGGAATCAATCACCCCAACAATCGTAAAATTTTCAGCAATCTTATCAATCTTGGCCTCAACTCTATCAAGCGGAACGGTAATTGCCACTTGTTTATTAAGGGCATCGCGGCTTGATTCGATACCAAGCGACTCCAGGGCAGCCGTGTTCACAACGACACTGCGGGCATCGGCCTCTTCAAGCAGGCGGCCCTCTACCAGCAACAAGCTACTCGCATTTTGATAGTCGATATTTACGCCATATACGACCGCGTCGATCTCGCCGCCTTCAAGAGCCGCAATGCCAGGGAACGAGAACTGGACGCCGACTCGCTCGACATTCGGGTAGGTCCGGATGGTGTTGATAGTATCTTCATCCAATTGAATAATTTTTGAATTTGGTGAGTTGACGTCGATGGCCTTGAGCGACTGATCACCAATGACCTCGTTGGTTACTAGGCGCTGAACACCAAGCCCAAATGTGAACAGAAAGAAGATGGCCGTCACACCAATCACCACGCCGAATACCGTTAGAAACGAACGTAGCTTCTTGCTGATGAAGTTACGCCAGGCAATATGAAGTAGCACCGACGAGCGGATTGACTTAAACTGTTGCTTTGGGGTTTTATCCACGACGCGACCCCTTAAGTTTAGTGATGCGGTCTTTCATGGCGTCGAGGAGGCTGGTGGCGGTGGCGGCAATATCTTCGTCATCTTGAGTTTCAACCATATGACCATCCTCGATGCGCAGCAGATGATCGGCCAGCGGAATGTACTCCATGTTGTGGCTCACCAATATGATGGTTCGGCCAAATTCAGACTGACATTGCTGAAGTAGCTGCATAATCATGTCACCGTTTTTACTATCAAGGCTGCCGGTCGGTTCGTCGGCAATCACAAACAGTGGGCTATTCACTAATGCCCGGGCCATGGCGACACGTTGTTGCTCACCACCCGATAGAAGTAGGGGGAACTTGGCAGCATACGGAGCCATTTTAACCATCTCGAGAGCTTCAAGGGCTTTCTTGTGCGCCTCTTTTCGGGTATTGCCGACAAAGAAAAGGGGCAGGGCCACGTTTTCAAGCACATTGAGGCTCTTTACCCAGTAGTTTTGCTGGTAGACGATGCCGATTTCGTTTGCCCTAAAATGCGCCAGCTGGTCGGGTTTTAGGTCGTATAGCCTTAGGCCGTTAAAACTAATGTCGCCCTCGGAAGGTTTTTGCAGACCCGTCAGAATGTTAAGGACGGTCGACTTACCGGAGCCCGACGGACCATAAATAATGTTAAAGCTCTGCTGTTTTATCTTGAAGTTGATGTCGTGCAGAATATCAACGACCTCATCGCCAACCGCAAACGATTGATTGACGTTATTGAGCTCAATAATCGTTGGTTGTGCCGGCTTGCGGGGCTGTGCTGGTTTTTTAGCATGCGCCGCGCGATCATGTGATAATTTGTTCGCTTTCTTACTTGGCTTCACAAACTCCATAGCTACACTCCAAACACTCGCTGCAGGGCGTTAAGGATGATAGTGAGGACGCTTTCGCTGGCTCGGCCGATAATCGATGGTTGCGGTTCACCAACACCAATGTTGCGGGCTTTGTCGAATGAAACTGGTTGAATGCTGTACACCTTGGAGGTCGGTAGGTTAGAGATGACAACGATGTGCTCGGTAGTGAGCTGAGTATCTTCACTGGTTCGGTTGTTGAATATCGCAGCCGAACTACCCTCGGCGTAAGCAACCTGGCTAGTGGCTGGTTCGTCGGTCTTCCAAGATACAATTACCTGGCCACGGGCCTCACTGCCGGTGCCGCGAATCGAGGCTTCTATGGTGATGTCACTGACGGTTGGCGGGCGAGTATCTAGGGCGGTTCGGAAGGTCTGCGTGTCAGATACGGCCAAGTTGCCATTAGAGTCGCGACTTTGGGCTACCAAGAAGTAACTGCTGTCATCTTCAAGACCAGCAATCACTATCCGGTGGGCGGTTTTGAGTTCTGAGTTTTGAATGTCGATACCGCCAGCGCCAGTTTTTCCGTAGGTAATGGTCGAGGTGCTAGGGACGTTAGTGTTCCAGGTAACGCTCTGGGTGCTGGTCGGTTCACCCTCAATTGGCTCAAATCGCAGGTTGTTAATTTGCGGACGCTGCGGAGTGGTGAACGAGAAGATGTTGCCCTTGTACTCAGTACCTTCGCTGTCGAATGCACTCAGCTGGTAAAAGTACTTGGTGCCATCGGCCAAGCCAGTCATATCGAGGTTGTAGGAGGATTCGTCGGCCGATGTATTGATCGAGCGCAGGCCACCAAACGACTCGCTGGCACCGAAGTATAGGTTAACTCTTGTGGCGCCCTGGGAAGTGAAGCTGACAATTGCCTCCGAAAGTGTCACTTTGGTGGTGCTAATTTCCTTAATGACCGGAGCAGGCTGGGTAGTAAAGGTATATTCTTGGCTGGTTCCGGTATTTCCATCACTGTCTGTCCACCTGACCACATAGTAATAAGTAGTACCGGCCGCAAGGTTGTCGAGGTCGATTTGGTGAACCGCCACTTGGTCGGAGCTACCGATTTCGGCGGCACCGTATTGGCCGCTTTGGGTGCCCAGGGCGATTTTTGAGTCACTCACTCGGTCGGTTGTCCAGGTGACTAAGGCTTTTTTGGTGGTAACGTTACTGGCACTTGGCTCCCCAATCAGGTTGGCTGCCTCAATAAATCGACCGGTAGGGTACATATCGACGACACTACTGTTAGCACTACAGTTTGAGGTACTGTCACAGGCGGTTACGCGGTAAAAATAGTCTTGCTGGCTGAGCCCGGCGTCAATATATGTCGTGCTTGAGCTAGAGCCCACCAGAGTAAAGTTCGTATTATCGGTTGATCGGAATATTCGGTAAGCCGCGATGCCGTCGCCTTCATCGGTTGGGGCCTCCCAGGTAATTGCTAGGCGCCATTTGGCGGTGGCTTTGATCGAGACGTCGACGATATCGATGCTGGAAGGAATGCCTGGTGCCGAGGTATTGGCCGTAAAGTTGGCCGAAGAGAAGCTGGCATAATTAATATTTCCCGATTCATCGCGGGCTACTACATACATGGTGTTCACTCCGGGAAGCGTTGCGTAAGGGCCAGCCGGCAATCCGGTAATGCCGGTGCCGCTGTAGGTACAGGTTGCGAGCGATGGCAGTTGGTTAAAGGTATAACAATAATTAAGCAGGGCGGCCGAGCCAACGAACGTATCAGGGGGGGCCCAGCTAAATGAAAAGTTATTGGTCGAACTAGACGGCGGCGTAACGATTAAGTTGAGTGGCTCCGACGGCGAGCCGTCGGTATTGATCTTAATCACAGCACTCACAAAGCTTGAGGTAACGTTGCCGGCGTTGTCCCAGGTACGGAACGTCACGTTATTAATACCCTCAACCAAGTTGTCGAAGTCGGGGGTTGGCACCGTGGTATAATTTCCGTCGTTAACCAATAAGTCGCTGGTTGAGCCAGTTCCGTCGTGTAGATCGCCATACCAAATGCCCGAGCCAATTCGGTATTGGAGCCCTGCGACACCTGAAGCTGGGTCGCTCGGGGCTTGGCCACCGGTAGAGGGCCAAGTCATGGTTACCTCTTTGTTATTGACGAAGCCAGAGGGGGCGCTAATGAAACCAGGGTTAGAAGGCGGGGTGTTGTCGAACCTAAACTGGAAGGCCTCTGTGGTAGGGAATATGTTGCCGGCCCGGTCAACCGCCGAAACAAGCAAGTAGTAGGGCGAGGTTGACGTAGTGAGCGGGCTGGCTAGGGCGCCACTTACGGCTAGGTCTAGTCCGTCACCAGGCACAATATACTGACAGCTGCCGCCAGTCGCAACTGGGCTGGTGCCCAAAAGTCCTTTGGTGGTAGCGGGGTCGGCGCTATTGTCTTGGCCCACGTACAGACAGTAGCCAAGCAGCCCAGAACCGTTATCAGCACCGGCAGTCCAGGTAAAGGCAGGTGACGAGCCATTCGTCCAGTCGTTGGCTGCTAGTGGAGCGCCACCGTTACTCTTACTTGCAAGAATGGTACTGGCGTTGGTCTGCGGGGCAACTACGTCTTGGTCGGCTTCAAGCGTTACAGAGTTGAGGGTAACCCGCTGGTTGCCATCCGACAGAAGGACTGCCTGCCAGGTAAGCCCATCGAAAGTTACGGGCAGGCTGGTGATGTTCGTATTAACAACGCTTGCCAGTGTTGTCTCTGTTAGCGATGCAGATTCGTTCCAAATTGATCCATCCCAATACAGCCATGAATCGCCGGCATCGACGCTTACTCGGTAGCGAATTGACCCGCCATTTGGTGCTTCGACGGTTGAAAAGCCTTGAAACGACTCAATGCCGCCCGTGAAAGCTGGTGCCGCCAGAGCAATCGCCTGCGGGGCGGTCGAGTAGGGGCGGGTAGTGAACGAGCTGCGGGCGATGTTGCTAATTCGGGCTTCATCGATCTGACCCTTAAAGTAGCCCTGTGATTCGGCCCTGCCACCACTACCGAAGGTTGAACCGATTTTGAGTGGAAGAGTTGATTGAGCAATTGTAACAGCGACTTCTGTTGAGGCATCGAGCTGGCCATCAATAAAGATGCGCATGGTGGTACCGTCATAGGTGGCTGCGATATGGTGCCATTGATCGTCCTGAATAGACTGCGACCCTGAAAGGTAGGCGTTATTGCCATACGACCAGACAAGGGCGTCGGCATTGGCAGTGGTGCCGGTGCCGGCATAGAGCTTGCCCCGATAGTCAATCAGTGTTCCGACGTTCTCGATGGTTGTCGTCCAGCCACTGTTAAGGCCATTACCGCCTATTTTGGTCCAGTTTACTCCATCGTATTCCCAGACCTCACCGTCACCGGCACTATCGCCAAGGCCGACGAATAGTGAGCCGTTGTAGATGGCCATTGAGCGGACTCGCTCATTGGTTCCATCTGGCCAGCTGCCGTTGATAGCATCGCCACCGATCTTTTCCCAATCTGTTCCGTCGTACCGCCACAACTCGGCATCGCCGGTGCCCCGACCGAGCCCAGCATACAGCTGGCCGTCATAAATGCGCATTACGTAGACTTCTTCAAACTCACTGTCCCAGCTGCCGCTCACCCCGTCACCACCAATTTTAGTCCAGGCGGTCCCATTAAAGCGCCAGACTTCGGCATCATTTCTGGAGTTACCGAGGCCGGCATAGAGCTGGCCCTCGTATACCGTCATTGCGTAGACAATTTCGAAGTTAGTCGTCCAGCCGTCGTTCAGGCTGTCACCACCAACCTTTGTCCAGGTGCTACCATCCCAGCTCCAGACTTCAGCGTCGTTACCAGAGGCACCGAGGCCGGCATATAACCGGCCCTGGAAAGGCGTCAGCGAAAAGACTGCTTCGAAGTTAGTCGTCCAGCCGCCGTTCAGGCTATCGCCGCCAACCTGGGTCCAGCTGGTGCCGTTATAGCGCCAGACTTCGGCGTCATTAGCCGAAGAGCCAATTCCAGCGTAAAGCTCACCGTTGAAGCTTTGTAGGGTGTGCACATTCTCGTAGGTATCAAATGCCCAGCTGCCGCGCACCCCTTGGCCACCAATAATTTGCCAGCTTGTACCATCGAACTGCCACACCATGGCTGAGCCGGCGATCGTTACACCAGTCCCAACGTACAGCTTGCCATCGGAAGTAGTCGAAGATTCAACACTCTGCATGCCCCAAAAGCCCCAGCTTTCATTGACGTAGCCGCCGCCCAATCGCGTCCAGCCATCGGCTTGGGCCCACGACCAAAACTGAGCATCACCGTTTGAGTCGAATAGTCCTGTGTATAATGTCCCAGCGCTAAAATCGAGTGAGAAGACAGAGTCTCCGCCGTTTGTGGGCCAGCTGTCGTTAACAGCATCGCCACCAAGCTTCGTCCAAGTTGTGCCGTTCCAACTCCAAACTTCGCCGTCGCCATTGCCGGCGCCAAGCCCAGCGTAGAGATTGGTTCCGTCATTTGTTAAAGATGAAACGTGTTCGTAGGCTCCGTCCCAGCTGGCGCTCACGCCGTCACCGCCTATTTTTGACCAGTTAGAACCGTTCCAGCGCCAGACTTCGGCGTCATTAGTGCCAGAGCCCAGCCCTGCGTACAGGTTACCGCCAAAGAAGTCGAGCGTATAGGTATATTCGTACCCGGCACCCCACCCAGAGTTAATGCCATCACCACCGATCATCGTCCAGGTGGTGCCGTTCCAGCTCCAAACTTCGGCGTCATTGGTACTATTGCCAATACCGGCAAACAAGTTCGTCCCGTCTGTCTCAAGCACTTGAACCGCCTCAAAGTTGGTTGTCCAGCCGCCATTTAGACTGTCGCCACCGATCTTCGTCCAGGTGGTGCCGTTCCAGCTCCATACTTCAGCGTCGTTCGCAGACGCACCAAGACCAGCATATAATATCCCCCCAATAGCCCGCATGGCATAGACACCTTCAAACATGTTAAGTTGCCAGCTGCCGTTGACGTCGTCACCGCCTATTTTTGACCAGCTACTACAACCGGTCGACAGGTCACAGCTCCAAACCTCAGCGTCGCCTCTGGAAGAGCCAATGCCGGCATACAACAAATTACCGTCTATCGTAAGTGCGTGGACATCTTCAAAGGTTTGGTCGGACCAACTATTATTTAATTCATCGCCACCGATTTGGAGCCAGGCTGAGCCGTTCCAGCGCCACACTTCGGCGTCACCGATACCTGTGCCCAGGCCAACGTAGACATCGCTGCCGTTGACTACAGTTGACCGTACGGCCGTTTTTCCGTCTTGGTCCCAGCTACCGTTAGCCTCTAGGCCGCCTTGACGAATCCAGTTGTTGGCTGAGGCATTCTCGAGCTCGTAGTTTATCTTCCCTGTAGCGCTGTTGTAGTACAGCCGGTAGCTACCTTTGTCGAAAATACCAGCATCATGGCTAGCGTCAAAATCAAAGCCGTCGTCGAACTTCGTCCAGGCTTCCAGGGTGTGCTGGCCGGTTACCCGTAAAGAGGCGCTATCTGGGATACTAGCGTAATCACCAATACCGTCAAGCTGCAGTGCATTGTTTAGTTGGCCTGTAACGAACATAGCGTCGCTGATAGTGATTCCGTTGTTGGCGTTGGTAGATTCGTCGGCTACGGTGGTGCCGTTCAATTCATCGAAATGAAATAGGGCTCGGGTATTGGCGTCGGGCGCGTAATTTTGGGCCTTTAGACGGGCAAAGCCGTTGCCGGTTTCGACCGTAGCGCCGTTATAGGAATAATCAGCGTCGTTTGAAAAGTCCCATAGGGTAGAGAGGTCGGCTGCAAAAGCCGGGCGATACACAAACAGCACTGCCGCCAACATGATAAAGATGTATGGCACCAAAATAGACACGTGTACATGAGGGTGATAGTCGTAGTCGTGCCAGCGTTTATACCAGCCAACTTTTTCAGTGAGTTTTTGATGCGGGCGCTGGGCAACGTGAAAATGCGTGGTCTTGGCCACGCGGCGGACACCATTAACAGACGTCACGAGTGCTTTCTTAGTACCCAATAGTCGTTTGCGACTCTTCACGTTACTCCCTCATTTGTGCTGATTATATCACAAAACGTAAGCAATATCAGATGTAAATGCCAAAATTAGAGGGCAACGCAACAAGTCGCACAGCCACAGGGACCGAGCGGTTCTTCAACGTAGGTCACGATACGCGGATCAAAGAATACGGCTGACTGAGGATCTGCCTTGACCTGCGCGCCAGACAAAATACCCACAACATGCTGAGAGTGACCACTGCCCACAAAGAAGGTAGCAGTGATTGCGCCCGCAATGGCAATACTAGCAAGTGCTATTTTCATATCTTAAATATATATCAAAGGCGCTTACTGGGCAAGAGCATCCGAGAAGGCCTCGTTTGCCCTGTTGGTCTTGTAGTTAATTTCTTGAAGAGACTTTCCTGATTCTGAAAATTCTTTATCTGCTTTTCACGACCCGCCCGGTGTTGCAAATCCACCAATGATGTCACGAAAATCGTTGCGCATTGAAAGAGTTTCGCTGCTGATTGTTTGCAGGTAGCCGCTTTTATTTTGTGTGGTCATGTCACGGACTACTCGGAATAAAATGACTACTTTTGGTGTGCTTACAACGTCAGCCAGGCCTTGGATCTTGTCGACGAAACTTTTGACACGGATTGCTTGTTGTTTAGACTGCGGGGGACGAAGGCCCCTAATAATGATACCCGTTATAATTAATATTGTTGAGAAGATAAGCGCCAATATCATGAGTAAGATAACCAAGATCCACCACCATGCACTCAGGGTCGTCAACAAGACGCCGCCCACCAACAATAGTGATGTGGTGATGCTGAAAATAATAGCTATCGGCGCGTAAAGGCGACGCGCAAACTCTGATCCAATCGATCGAAGGGCTTTAAATGTCGAGTTCATATATTTAGTATATCAACCGTTTTTCACACTTTTAGAATCAAGCTCTGGCCGCAACTAAAGACGGGAATTAGCAATAAAAAAAGACTAGCAAAACTAATCTTCTTTATGTGGTACACCCGACAGGATTTGAACCTATGACCTTCGGCTCCGCAAGCCGACGCTCTATCCAGCTGAGCTACGGGTGCATACATAGCGCCCGTTGTCTTTACAACAACGGGAACTATCTTTGTAACTAGAAGGTGCTTTCGCTGCTAAGTGCGCACGAACAAAGAGTAGTGTAGCACGGCAGGGTGCAAATGACCACCGCTAGAGGCGGAGTTTTCGTACCAGAACATCGATGACATCGAGCTTGAGTTCTTGCATTGGTAAACGCTGGCCCAATATATCAACCACTTTTTCACCAACGTCTTCAGGAAAGTAGACCGACACCCCAGGGGCAAATCGCTTAGTTGGTATGAGCATGATTGAATGGTGCTCGTTATCGCGAATCAATCCGAATGACCGAAAATCATCTAGATGGTAAAGGCGCTCACCGACGTAAAGGCCCTGCTTCCCACTAAGCGCGTAGGTAAGGGTGCGCGGTGGACGGCGGATATAGACCACCACAGCGACGGCCATCACAATAACTAGCAGCGAGAAGGTCCACGACCGTAGCACCAAGACGTCGAATGCAACAAAGCCCAGTACCACCACAACGAACACCACGTACCACCACCAATCTTTATCAAGGTGAACGTACTCTTCGGCCGACCAGGCCACGGTTTGGGCGTCATCGGCCCCCTGGTCGTCTCGACGTGTTTCTTCGGCCGGTGCTTCGGCTTCGGCATCATCTTGCCAGTAGTTTTGCTGGTCGTCTTTCATTGATTTCAGTATACCACGAGCCTGTTCGAGGCCGACGGGGAAACAAAAAGCCGCCATAACGGCGGCATATTTATTTGGCGGAGGAGGGGAGATTCGAACTCCCGCTCCAGGTCTCCCCAGACTAATGATTTAGCAAACCATCCCCTTCAGCCACTTGGGTACTCCTCCGTACAACTTGATAAATTGTAGCATAAAACAGATGTAGCGACTAGCGTTCTTGGCCATTATTTGCTATAATGATGGCATAATTGTGTAATATCACGAAGGAATATTGTGCGAACAGCAACCTCATTCATCGGCCTCAGTGCAGCAATCATCATTACCGCCGTGTTAGCGGCATCTGGTGCCGGCGCCCTTACCCTCATCGAAGGGGTTAATTCAGCCCAGGGTACCGGGGTACCGACCGAGCTGTTCGGCGATGCCGGTATTTTTACCACCATCGTTAACATCTTGTTGTTCCTAATTGGGGCAATCGCCGTCATTATGATCATCATCGGTGGCCTGCGCTATGCCATCTCGGCGGGTGACGCCAAAGCGGTGGGTGCGGCCAAAAATACGATTCTATATGCCGTTGTCGGACTCATCGTGGCTTTCTTGGCCTTTGCAGCCGTTAACTTCGTACTTGGCTCACTGGTTGGCGGTGGCACCAGCGGTACGAACGTATAGTTCGCATGAGAATAAAACGGCACCCCGTAGGGTGCTTTTTTATTGGCGGAGAGGGAGAGATTCGAACTCTCGGTGAGTCTCCCCACGACGGTTTTCAAGACCGTTACCATAAACCACTCGGTCACCTCTCCGTATAACTCGGCTATTTTACCAGATCCACAGTGGTTAGTCGAGGGGTTGGCGGGCAATACATAGCAGCCATATCTGCCGGGCACCGGCTGCCCGCAGACTACGAGCGGCCTCAGCGGCACTCGCGCCCGACGTAACCACGTCGTCGACCAGAATGTACAGTGTGGCTGGGTTGAGCGCCTCGTTGAC
>Ga0306872_100451_pt1 | contig 16226 bp, 20 predicted proteins | sample AntRauMeHopE1498_FD_190455 | JGI IMG/M metagenome (GOLD analysis project Ga0306872, IMG submission 190455) | Saline lake microbial communities from Rauer Islands, Antarctica - Metagenome Hop E1 #498 (v2) (version 2) | ecosystem: Environmental > Aquatic > Non-marine Saline and Alkaline > Saline ...
TTCAATTTCAGCAATGGCTTTATCATACCATGACATATTTTCACATTGCATCATTTTGGTTCCTTGTACTCAATGTCAAAGTTAATAGTGCCGTATGATACCATACCATTTCCATTACGATACGGCCTGCATATTGTTTCAAGTTCAGACTGAGTATACGCCGCGGTGAGTGCTTTCTTTCGTGTCTCAAAAAGTATATACTTGGTATCATATGAACCAATGGAAGAGTCAGCAGTTAAGACTTCACCAAATTTGAGATTACTTGAGACTTTCACTGAATCTGGCACTTGGGCTGTATCAATTGGGACAAGGCCTTTAAATGGTGATTTTCGGATATGAATCATACACTGCGCAACCTCTCCATCTTCCCGAATGACGTACTGGGTGAATACTGTCACTAATTTGTCCATTTTGCGATCCACTGTGACAGTGACTTGTGTAGTGACTCCAGTGTAATCAGTTCTGGCTGGCTGTCCATAGTATCCATAGTATCCATGTCGATCGTGAGGGTCTGATACATCTGTACTACATGATATAAAATTGTATGCAAACTTGCCTTCATACCGATAAATGATATTTGCACCAAGATGCTTAAAGAATGTGCCAGGAATCATATCTATTGGTTTTTTGGGACCTTTAAGGTATTCTTTGTATGCCTCTGAATTACCTGATATTAAATATGGTTTTTGTGTATGTCTGGCCCAGAGCATGGGGTCAGTAATCAATCCACGTACAATACCACATTCCTTGATGATATCAAACAGATTTTCAGACGAAATTTCCAATTCAAACCCTCGGGGGTCAAGTACTCTGAATAATTTGTTACTGGTGGAATATCGAGTGGCAGTATCCACAATTTGAAACCCATGCTGTGGGGTATTATCAATCTCACGAGGGGCAATATCTTTCTCCCGCCATGAATCCACAGTGGACTTTCGCTTTTTAAACGCCGAGTCTCCGTCAGAATTTGCACCAGTTTTTGGTGTGATAAACCCCAACAGTCGTTGTGTTTCTGAGGTATTATATCGGTTTTTCTGAAACCCCACATAATATTTTTCAACAAAGTCCATTTTATACTCCTTATTGTTGTTTAATCCAAATACATCCATGACCGTCAAAGCCAATCCAATCACCAACAATTGCTTTGATTTCAGATATCGTGGAACTTAGACTGCCATCGGTAAACTGGACGGTGGTCCATGTATGCTCACGAACATTACTAGCCGGGATTGTTTCAATTTTTGAGATTTTACGTGATTTGAAAGTAATGTTCATATTGTGTTCTCCATGTCATATATATATGACATGGAGAACACGTTGTCAACTTATTTTATGTATATCATATAATCACTATTAGAGTGTTCAATTCAAGCGATACAGAACAATCATTGATACTGTTCGGTACAGTATGCTGATAATGATACATGGGGCCACATGGCCCCATGTATCTGTTCATTTAGCGATAACGTGGATCATCTAGCCAGTCCGGAGTGAAAATGTTATCTTCATGCGTATTTGCATTTTCCTGCACTGTCTTGGTAAATGCCAGTTCTGGCTTGATTCCCAGTTCCCCTGTCACTTGGTATTTACAACAACGTCCCTTGGAAAATCCATAATCAGTTGGGATTGACACTACATCAGCTGGATTAATCTTTACAATCATAATACGCGATCCGCCAAAGCTGGAAAGGTACTCTTTACTGCAAAAATGCAGACCAGGTGAACACGTCTGGTCTTTATTGTCATTCACTTTGTTACGATCCATCATGACAGTTTCACCAATTGAATTGTCATTCTTACCACTGTATACATCAGTATAATCTTCCCTGACGCGCTTGTATGCAAGGAAGCAACCATCTGGAGTGATAGGAAGGTTGTTGCGCTCAAGAAACCCATACAGTTCATTGACGCTTCGGAAAGACGGATTGAGCATGAGATTGTCCATGAATTTCACCATGGCATCAATTGAGAATCCTTCTCGCAGCATTTCCACCATGCGAGAAGACAGAGTGTTATGCATTTCTTCTCCGTCCCAGAACACTTGTTCGTCGACAATTTTCACGCGGCCTTGTCCATAATTTATGATTCGTTTGACGGGATCGACGAATTCACGTACAGACGCCCAGTCGAGATCTCGGATAGAGTCCCTGATTTTGCCATATGATACATGTGTCTTGCTGATAGTGTGGTTGATATTGTCAATAATCACAATAATATTTTCACCTTGAATCAAGTAAGGCAGTGCATCCGTTGAATATTCAGTCAATTTTAATTTCCTCTTTATTTTTGGGTTGTTTGTTTATTAGGTTGATGTATTCCATTGTGGAAGTAAGCGCATCATTGTCGGTTGCGCTTGATTTGACATATTTTATCATTGGGTACTTGGTCAAAAATTCCAAATTATTAGCTGCAAGTATAGCTTGTTTCTTATTAATGTCAACATTAAATCCCAATTGGCGTGCTAGCCTTTTGGTATTTTGAACATCGTTGTATGTGAATTTGGGAATTTTTGTTTTATTGACTTCTAATAATTGTAAGAATTCATGCGCGGTGCTTGTTTTATCATCGATCATGTCAACGTCCCCTTGATTCATACTTAGAATGACAGATGGTATCAGCGTGGAACTGTCACGTACTATGATTTCCCAGAATTCATCCGGGAGTAACTTCAATTGCTTAATTAGCCATTTTTCCACTGGTTGCCAGTTCTTGTTCTTGTCAATCAATTTCATACCATCCTTCCTTACACCATATATGGGAAGATTTTGAAATTGAGGTAGGTTTGTATTCTGTAAATTTTCCATAAGTATTTTGAGGTCAATTGAGTTCCCGCACGCTCGGCTGTTGTGGAATCCCACCATGGTAGTATACAAATATGGAACCTTGCTGTTTTTTGCCAGTTCCATAACAGTATCGGTCTTATTTGCCTCCCAAAGCCATTCATGACCATGACCATAATATGTTTTACGTTGACTTCGTAAATTCATGAAACAATTTTTACCAGTCGTGCCCTTACCTACAGTGGTTGTTTTGTCAAGGCTGTTGATTTCAATTCTGCATGATTTGGGAGGAGAATGAATGAATTCAAAGAACCCGTCAAAATCTGCGGGCAGAGAATTGTCATGCCTAGTGAGTAATACAATTTGCCCCGCGGGATTACTCCTTTGCCTAAAATGTCCTTTCAACCTGGCGATGCCCAGAGTTTTATTTTGATTGGTAACAAATACAGGAAGATGATCATATATATTGTAATCACCCAGTGTCACTGTGGTATTTCCTTTACCATGTTCTAAGATGACAAACCCACTGGGAGCCGCATATGATGTTGAACGACGGTATGATCTAATATCTACATTGTAGGCAGCTTGAATATCTTTAATATTTAGAAGAACAAGACTGCCCCATCCGTACTTCAAATTTACGGCTGTAATATCAAATGGCACTCGATCTTTGTTCTTCAACAGCCACTGGCCCGCTGCATGTTCGTAAATTTTAGTCTGCGCCTTTGCCGTAACGTTTTTCATCAATTGCCATACATTACCATCTGTATTCATTTCAACTGATTTACTGAATTCATCAACCAAGTTATTTTCAATTTCCAATAGTTTCGCTACCACTGCTGAAATTGTCTTGGTAGTATAACTCAAAGTCTCTCGACTGGCGGAAAAATCAATGGCGCCAATGGCAAATTCAATGACTAGATTTTGCCCCAAATATGATTTTAAACGACTGAACGTTTCAGGATCAATTTTTGCCCGCGCCAATGCTTCATTGGGGATATCACGAGTAGAGATTGGGTATGCGATATTACCCATTAATGCTCGACTGCCTGTACTGTGTTCCAGAATATGAACACCTGGTACGATATTTTCTTCTTTGTATGCCACTGGCACAATGACAATCTTGTTTCCCAGAATATTAGGAATAGTATTGAACCATTGGTATACTTCTTTGGCTCGGTCCGAAAACAGTCTGACATCATAAGTATTATCGACTGCAAACTTGATTTCAACTCCACTTGCTTCTTGAGTATCAGATGTTGCCATTAGAACAACAGATGGAAATCCCATTTCATTAATGAATGCACTGTAGATATTTTTGACACCGTGTTTGATTGCAGTGATGGTGAAGTTGTCAGTATAACTGAATGGACTTTTGGAACCCAGACCAAGTGCCCCGACAAAATCATCGCTGTCAGTCTTGGTACTTTCAAAATACGTGGTATAAATATGCGTGACTTCGTGAGCATCAAGTCCAACCCCATAGTCTCTGAGACTGAACCACGGTGACATACTGGTTGGCAAGTGTACATCAAATTGCCGATCAGGATCTCCTGCCAGCACATGACTATCGTATGCATTGCAGCCAAGTTCACGCAATACTGCTGTGATCTTGTCAGAGTATAGCCCGTCTGACAGAATTTGAAATGCCTTGGCTGATGCCTTGATGGAAAAGTCAGTAGTGACCATTCCAGAAGACATGGTCACTTTGTCGACGGGAGTGCTATCTAATTTCATTTGTTCCTCTTGGGGTTGGGTATCTTAGTGCATTATAGTTTAATTCGACCAAAGTCAAGTGGATAATAGTGCAATCAACTTGGTAATTCTAGCAACCTGAATTTTATTCACGGGGTCAACGTTCTTCAGATTGGCAACTAAATGTTCTCTATCAGTCGTAGAAAGTTTATTCTTAATTCTTTCTTGGGCTTCTCGTTTATCATATGCTTTAAGTGATTGTCCATAAATATCAAACATACTCTGATTTTTATTAAATCTACTGCGACGATATTTCAATTTGTCCATAATGTGTTCGAATCGTTCTTTAAATTCATCAAACGACATGGCTGACTCTGGATCAATCGGAGAAGTATGTGATACAGTAAATAGTGCCATGAGTTTTGATTTTTGATTTTCAGTAATGCCCGCCATGCTATCCGAAATATACCCCATGGTATGGGTTTTCGATATCATTTCTCTGACTTGATTGGATTCCTCAGGAGTCAACTGAGTTAATGCTTCTTTAATACGAGTATGAGTCATTTGGGTCATATGTATAATTATACTCCGCCAGTGTTCTCGACCTATGTCCAATAACTCACTCATTTTTTTGCTTGTCTCAGGATATATCTTTGCCGATTTTCCTGCTGGTATTCCACTTTCCAATGATTTTTGGGAATCAGCTGCCAACTTTTCTTTTCTCTTTTCATGACTGCGCTGGGACGCCGACGAATTGGCTCGTTCTTTGGCCTGTTTCATCTTCTCCCATTCTTCTGGGAACATGTCACGGTAAATTCGATTTATTCTATCAGTAAGAACCTTGACGTCTCTATTGGCAACGACATTCCCCATTGCAGATAGTTCCGCCAGTTCTTTGCGTTGTCGTTTCATTGTAGTGATTTGTGATTTGTATTTTGATTTGTTTGAATTTGGGTCAGATTTGTCATTTTGATACTGGTCGTATGCGTCCATACCGCGGGCAATATTACTTATCCAATCTTCGAAATTTGTAGACTGTTGTGGATTTGGTGTTTGCATCATACGCCGATGGACTTCGGGAAATTTCGTTTCTAATTTCTGTTGCAAGCTGGACCTAATTGCAGTGGCACTTTTGATTTCATTATCAGTTACTGATTTGTCATTGATAGTGTTGGACAATGCAGTAATTTTTCTTATCAGCTCTTCGGCTGTATTTTCTTGGAGTATAGAATGATAGCGCACAATGATTGCTCCCGGCAAATTATATTAATATATTTATTAATGTATTATGCCATAGTGCCGTCAAAAAGTTCTTTGATCTGCCTTCGCAGTAGGGCTCTTCCTCGAGCAAGTCCGAATTTATATCCCGCCCAGATTCCTTGTGCAATGTCCTGGGTGGGTACCCCTGAAATATTGATATCCCCACAATCAACTGATTTATCATTGAGTGTAATTGTTACTTGCCATGTGGGTAAGATTGCGGTCTGCACAAACTCCACATGACCATGTGGTACCGTAAATTTCATAGTACATACACCACTGGCTGAACCTCTGACAAGCGATGTTGAATAATGGATTGAATAACGTCCCAGTTCCCGCCGCCTAATCCTGCACCAATTTGTGGCATGGCCACTTGGGCTTGTTTATTATTCTTACACCAAGCATTAACTGCAATCATGCAATCATCAACTGCATCATAACTCACAAACTTATCACCAGACCGGCCATATCCACGCTGAGTAATAGCATTGACAATGGTCTTGAACCTGCCAGAAATATTCCCATCATGTGCTCGTACTGGGATAATTTCACCCAGTGTCAGTTTATTGTTCTGAAGGTACGTCTGACGATACACATCATATGCATGAGTAAACCGGTCAATTACCACTTTGGCCACGCCTGACCCCATGACTCCCTGATCATTGCATCCATGTACAATTATGTCGATATCAGTACTGAATAGGTCGCCTTTGATGTATTGGATTTTCATTTTATTTCCTTGGTTGCTAGACTATTTAGAAAATGAACTTATGCCATTTTCTAAATAGTCTGTTGTGCCTCCGGATTTCTTCAATGACACCTTGGCATCGCGCCGCTTGGCTTTTCTGGATTGTTCCATGGGACCAGCTGACGTTCTGAAACGCGCGGCCACCGCAAACTCATTTCTTGGTTTGGGGATCTTTTGACTTTTTTTCTTTTTCATGACGTATTCTCCTGATATTTGGTGATGCAATCATGAACAATTGCATCACCAGTTGATATTGGTTATGGCGCGAATGCGCGACGTTGGCGGTCTGCAAGTTTGTCACCACGTGACAGGTACCATGGGTCAATATTCAACTTGTCTGCAAGTTGTTGTGCATCAAGTTTACTGCGGCATGTGGTGATAAGTTCTACTTTACCAATTACCACATCCCAGAGATTGATTTGCTCTCGGCGCTGCGGTTGGTCATTTGGGCGGATTGTGAAGTCTTTGCGTGGGGCTTTCATTTTGTGTAGTCCTTTGCTATGTTACCATTTCACAATACAGTCATGCGTTCGGGACGTCAAGTGAATTCACAGCTATTCTATGCTGTCCATGATCTTTTTAAATTCTGGCCGCAGTTGAATAATTTCCTGTTTGATTTGATCATTGAATATTTCATCATTTGTCAAGAAATGCATTGCAATCGCATTGGCGCCCAGTCCATTTGGTACTGTGTCCATGAACCATTTATAATATTCGTAACTGATTGTGATCTTGGATTCCAGGCTGTCCAACCACGACGTGAGATCAGTGACTGACACGTTACCATTTGGGGTACGATCAGGTCCTTCGTCTGAGTCATCTGAATTCAACCAAAGTTCAGTTGCAATGATTGCATTTTCTGTTGTAATTTTCTTACCAAGCGAAAAGATCACATGAGAATTTATATTCAATGCCATGGTGATCGTGGAAAGAGATGGATCTTTGATATGTTTGATCATGAATGGATTGGTTTGTATGACATGTGATATAACAGATTCGCTTGGGTTACTGATATATCTGATGAAATTTGTATCCTTCTTCACTGCCATTCTAGAAGTCTTTTCAGTGAGATTTGATATCCGTTCCATCATGAACGGTAATAGTGACAACACCAGCGTCTGCATGGTTTGATCAAGCTCTATTGATTTATCATTTGAAATTAAATTCATATATACTCTTAAATCAATAGTACTCTTGACCGTCAACAACAGCGTCTCAATTTGGATATTGCGTTTTTCTTTGCCAAGCCTACTGTGTTCGTCCAATAGTCTCCGTAGCTCGTCAAGTTGATATTGCATATTTGTTCTGGCACTGGTTGCATATTTTTCAGCTGATGTTCCAGATTTAATCATATCCAGGTAAGTTTGGCTGTTTAATCCAGTAACTCTATCAAATTTTACCTGTGTTAATTCAGTATCATTTTTGTTAAAGAATGTATTTTCATATGGATGATGAGCAATTGCCCATTTATTTCCAGATTTCTTATGTAAAAAATATATCAATGTCACTAGTTTGTCTCTGAAATAACTCTCAAAGTGGCTTTCATCTGGCTTAGTAGTACACCAATCTGTATCCTTGCCATGAAAACAACTGGCATCCTTGTCAAGTGGCACGACAATCAACCAATCATTGTTCTCGTCTAATACATGACTATTTCCCACCGACTTGCGTGATTTCTGCTGAGTTTGTGTTTTCTGTTGAAATTTGGCATTTACAAAAAGCTGGAATTTATCCCAGCCCTGTTTGCCCCACCAATCAATATTTCTCTCATTACCTGATACTTGATTTTTATTCACTAGTTCTTTGAATCGGGCAATTGTGGATGTTATTGTGTCTTGATCAGTTGAATCTGCAAATTTAGCAGAAACCTCTTTATATCCTTCACTGACAACTGAGAATTCTTGAAATCGCATGTGATATATCCTGTCTTTTGAATATTTATCTTAGACTGCTACTGCTATCACAATGGAAAAGACTACCAACACTATCATTGCCCAAACGATCGGACGGTCTTATCGGTCAGCCACCGCATACAACCGCATACATCAAAGGTACCCCGGATAATATGATCATACCGAATATCATGACTTGGGTACGGCGTGCGCGTCTGTATGTAATTTTAAATTAATGACAAAATTTTCAACCAAAAGTTTGGTCAAGGTGGACATCATGACGAGCTCTCTGGATGATTCGGGAACTTCATTGAGCATTTCAATCACATGGCTGGCCATCATTTGATATGCGTCTTGTTCACGAATAGTCATCATTCCCCATTCGATCGGATCGGATACTTCCACTGCCTGTGCTAGTTCAGCCAACTGTTTCACGTTTATCTTTTGCATATTTTAAACTTTCCCTAGGTGTAATGCAATCAAGACATATGCAATCAAGGGCACCCACGCAATGATTACAATGCCCGTATATAGTCGGGTTGCTCGGTCAAGTTCTTCCAATGTATGTTTGCGGGTCCAATGAAGTTGACAATGCCTCTCCATGGCTTGTCTATTGGGCGCATATGCAACAATTGCAATGAACAGTCCCAGCGTCAGGTATATAATAAGTGCAAGTGTAAATGTTGTCATAATTCTTTCCTTGATTGTAGTAAAAGAATACTAGTTGATATTGGCTGTTCTGTCAATGAAAAAGCGAGCTCGCTTTTTCATTGTTATATTTTAGAGTTTAGAATGCAAATGCAATACCAAGATTGAATTGCGTGTTGTCATTTGCAGTGTCAAACGTGCGAACAACAGCCGGGGTCAATACGATATCATGAGCAATGGCGTAATCAATGCCCACTTCCACTACACCACCATTTCCGGTCCAGCTATCAGTCATTGTCCACTCATATGATACTTCACCATATGTGCTGGCACGCTCACCCAATTGGTATGACACGCCCACCAGTGGAGAAGTGTACCATTCTCCTTCACCAAGATCGGCGGCAGCAGTGCGATATTCTGCACCAATTTCACCGTATACATACACTGGGAGAAACTTACGAGACATTTGATATTCTACGCCAGCTGAAAGTTCTTCTGTGATTCGGTCATATCCAATATCAGCAAATACGCGGGTATCAGTGCCCAGTGCATTGCGTGACAGAAAATACATACCAGTGGAAAACCCAGTGACACTGTCCTCAACATTGCCATCCAATTGGAATTCCATGTCTCCAGAGTTTGCAGTGATCGTGTATGTTGACTTATCGAAATTATCTGCGACAGCTGAAGTTGCAAAAAGCATTGCGGCCGACGCGGCCACAGCGATAAAAGTAGATTTCATTTGATATCCTTTGTTAAATGATAATTATAATATAACATGCGATCATATGTTATGCAATACTGAAATCAAATGTGTGAAATAGTGTTGCAATTATGCAATGGCAGTCAACGCAGATATCTTCTTTTCAATGGAATCATGTACATCAGAATCATAATCACCAAACAATTCTTCCACTACTTCTGAATCAGCTGATGAAATCAGTAAGTCCCTGACTTGGGTGGCACTGTTCATTGTTTGTCCCTGTAGTTCAAAATCAAAGGTTGGTACGGTTATCAAATAACTGTGTTTCTCAACTGATTGTAGTTTGTTGATGTCAAATGGTTGAAAATATCCAGCTTCGCCTTCTTGAAATTTAAATCTGGCATCTTCTCCCATATCCTTTTCACTCACGGCGTATACCACTGCGGTGTTCTTGGGATTATATCTCTGAGTTATTTCCATGGCTGAATATGGACTCTGAACTTGTGCAATATTATCCTCACTAACTCCGGACAACATAATCATGGCTTTTTTCTCTTCAAATGACCATGGTGACTTTGGTAATGATACCTTGCCGCTTGTGGCAACCCATACTGTGTCAAATTTGTCAGTCAACCAATCGTATACTTTTTTGTGGCCAGGATGGAATGGTTGAAACCTACCACTGTATATAACTACTACATTTGACACTGAAAATTCAATTAGTTTCATTTTATATACCAACGTTATCGAGATTGCAGCATGATTGTATCATACTCAGGGGATTGATAGTATACTTGAGTCCTACTGTCAATTTTTATAATCTTGGTCTTGCCTCTGAATCCAACATCTCGATTGAGCCGCAATGCATATGCTGATGAAGTGGCAGAAGAAGAGCGGGGGAATATATTGCGCATGAGTTCTTCAATAATTTCTTGAAATCCAGGATAATTACGAAGATACATTCTTGGTTGAGTCAGGAATGACATGATATCAACGTCTGACTTCTGAACATATTTCTTCACTAGCTGTGCCAATTTCAACAGTACCGAAGGAACATTATTGCCCAATCTACCAATACTCTGTAGTCCCGTGGACATATAACTGAACATATCTCGGGCAAACTGTTTAAACTCCAAGACAATGGAATCTCTATGAAATTCTTGTTCTTCCTGAGTATCTTGATATATTTCGCTATATTCGTTTTTCTGATGTAAGTGATATGAAATCACTGCCTTTTCAAAATGATCAAGGATTAGATCCTCGTCAACATCAGCTGAGCCCTGCGCAAATTGTAGAGTAATCAGCAATGGCTTTCCGCCATGTGATTCAACGGCATCATCTGATATGGCATTTGCATATGACAATTTGGGAGTGAGATATACTCCACCAAATGTTTTCATCGCGGCATCAACATGATCATCATCATACGTTCTTTTGGGTGGGTTTGCCAAAAGTCCGGTTTTCATGATTTGTCTGGCAAAAATGTCAGATGTACCGTGATACATAATGGACACCACAGTTGTCTTCTTTTCAGTTAGTATATCATGTATCTTCATCTATTCATCCCAGACTGGACGCCAGCGGTGCCGCGGCACTAATTTGGCCTTTGATTGTTGATCAATGTATCCTTCACCGCCGGGTTGTCCATTTACCTGTGAATCAATTGGTTTGGGTGACGAATCCAATTGATTGATCAATTGGTTTTTCATAGTCATTACCGCTGTGAAAATAGTAAAAATCCCAGTTATTGCATCAGGGTACAAGTTCACCAGATCTAAAATTTTAGATTGCTTACCGGCACTCACATTGCTTGTTTTGAGCCATGGTAGGAATCCGCTTGCAAGATTTTCCAACTGCTGGGTTTTTGATCTATAGTTGACATATCTGTATACAATGGCAGCAATGTCACTCATGCCTTTTCTAATGGTCAAAAAGCCATTCATATCAGTGGCATATTCATCAATAAGGTTGTCGATCTGGTTTAGACTACGCTCGTCTAATTTAGGGTTAATTACCACAGGAATCTGACCCAGTGCAACAACTTCATTGGTATTCAACTCAGCGGTTCCGGTAATCAATTTACCATCAGTGTCACCGTAACGGGCATATTGTTGGTGAACTGCCACTCCCAGTTTGCTGTTACGGATAATCCCACCAAGCGACGTGGATGAATCAACTGAATACTGTACCTTACCTGGACCGAATTTCATTTGTCCTGAAATATTCCTTGCTGGTTTAGTGGGATACCATAGTAAATCACCGTATAGGAACCCAGTGAAATCCTCAGGGGTGTTCTGTTCTAGAATATTCCAAGCATCGGTCAAGACCTGTCCATAGGCATGCCTCCATTCGTCGTCTGGAGACTTTGCCACAAACCAGTCGCCAACTTCCTGAGCAGTTGAAAATAACATTTTACCCCACCCGCTTTTGGGTGTCAATTGAAATTTACCATTTGAGTCACGTCCCCAGTAGATATTGGGATGACCGTCGAACTTCACTGTGATAGTGGAAGTATTTTTGTTTAGACGTCGCAGAATTTCCACTGCCTGTCTTGCTCCCGGTGATCCACCCTGGGTATACACGAAATCTTCAAGATGCTGATACTCTCGACCGGCACGCCGATCTGATTGTTCAACTATCAAGTCCATGAATTTCATTATGCCAATGCGCCTTTTGCTTATTTATCCAAAGTCAAACAATGATCCCATTGTGTCTGACTTGTTGACTGGTACATTAAGTTCCCCAATGGAGATATATGTACCAGTGTCAGTAAATCCAACGGACACGTCATGACAATTAAAGAACTCTGTAATTTGATTAATGGAAGTTTGGTTATGTAGTGTGTCTGGGATCAGATCACCCACGGTGAATGTTGTATTGATATCTGCTCGTACTGTTTTAAATATTCCGTTTCTATAGTCTTCCTGTGATCGACGCTTGTTATCATTTTCACACAAATAACTCGTCCACTTGGGAATGGCATATGCATTAAGTTCATGATATGTTACCATTGGAACATATGGAGTCAATGTATTGTATATTGCCATTGTCTGATCTGCAAGCCCAATATCCTTATATGAATCGGGCGAGCCAAAATAGTATGGTCCATAATCATGAAAATTCCCCGCCCATTCCGCGGCATGTGGGATCAGCGTTCTTGTTCTGGTAATGGCCTCGTATACTGAGAATGGGCCTGTCTCTGCTCGGTTAGGCGCAAACGCCATCCTTGCTGATGATATAAAGTCTGATTTTTCCCTGCCTGTGATCTCAAATTTAATTTCATAATCAGCTGATATTTCAGTCAATGCCACTCGAAATTTCTCACTGCCACGCTTGTTGGTCAGTACCTTCGCAGGCAGTCCAGTTTGTTTTATCAAATCAATAAACATCTTGGGGTTCTTGCGTTCTTCCCATCGCCCGATGAATATAACACCTGATGTCACTGCTGGCACCTGAGCAGGCGCTTCGCTTTCTGGGAAAAAGAATGGCAGCACGCGAGTGTCATCGGCAAATTTCATGGCATGATTCTGTATACATTCACTCTGGCACCCCAGCGTAATACCATCAAGGTTTCTAATTTCCTTTAAATATTCAATGGAAAAGGTTGGATTGCTCTTGAAATCATCTGGTGATTGTGTGAAAGATTCTTGATGAGTATATGATAGACATTGAACATTCTTCAACCCCATCATCTTCAATGCCATGGTGGCCTCGGGAGTATTCGCAATCACATGCGTGTATAGATTGGATTTGAATGCTTGGTGAATTGAGTTTCTAAAGTTCACCACCATTTCCCAATTAATGCCATCTTCAAATGCATGAAAATTTCTATGCGACTTATAGTCCATGACAGATTCTGGGACACACCATACCCCTGAAATATTATCCAGTACTGATTTCATGGGAGCCTTGTCGAAACATAGATCCACGTAGCAATCCAGTTGATCAGCATGTTCCACAAATCCCCTATAAAATTGCCCGATTCCTCCGGCTATCTTGAAGTGTTGTGTTGATATGGCAAATAAAATTCGTTTGGTTCTCATTGTGTGTTCTTTCTAAAACATTCAGTAAATTCCAGTGAGGTCACTGTTTGAAATTTCAATTCTGTATTGACGCAGTCCATCAGCTTGACCAAATTATTAGAATATGTCCCGCTCAATAGCACGCTATTGTCATCTTCTATCAAATCAACCAAGTTCAGCAAATCACCCATCCATATTCCTGTCATTGTGCTGGATATACCAATGGCAGTGAAATCATGGTATTTATTGAAGTCGAACGTCAACGTGGGATGTGCTTGTGCGCGATAATTCAAGTAATCCCTAATAGGATGAATTGAGAGAATGCATATGATATATGAAATTAGTGCCGTTGAATTCAACACTTGGTACTCGCATATCATATAGTTACTATCCAATGATTGATAACTGGCGATTTCCTTGAGATCGAACATGTAGTCTATCTCATCAGCCATAATTCCTCCGGACTATATGAAGTATGATATTTTATAATTTTCAGCCAATATTTTATGGCGTGGACATGGGCTGCCTTGTTCATTGGACTAGTTGTTAATGATGGTAAAACAGTGTGTCTTATTATTGCACAATTAGGACCGTGGCGGCTGGTGTCAAGACTTGCCGCCACGGTGTGTCGTCGTACTGTGTTACTATATTCAGAATGATTGGAAACTGTGATACCAGACGGGGAATTAACAATGACATCATACACTGATACCCCAGTCAAATACATGACAGATAAGCACTCAGGTGAAATTTTAAGAAGAGAGATCTCAGACATCTTGTTTCGTCTAGGGTATCCCATGTCCAAGAACACTGTCCCGTCATCGCCAGTTACGATAAAGAAATATTTGCGTGTTTGGTCTGTGCTCTCTGCGTATGTTGTTCTGATTCTACTATTGACTATCATATAAAACTGTCAATGTGTTCTGTGTTAAAATTATCCAGTATCAGTTCATGCATATTGAATTCATAATGAATTAACTGCATGTCTTTGTGCCATGTGTCCTTTTGTTCATCGTCCATGGCATGGATGTACATGCCACTGGCTTGAGAAGTCGTAACGAAAACAGGCGAAATCATATTATCCAATACTGTCTGTAGTGTCGAGGCACACATTAACCAACTTACCATGACATTTTTTGGAACAATTATATAATTACCTCTTCCAGTCTTCAATGTGACTTTACCGTCGAATATTGAACAACAATGTCTGAAATGCATCAAGTGAACTTCCAAATTTTCATGGAATACTGTGGCATACATTTCTGTTATTGTTAATTTTGAGGGATTGTCAGTAGACCGTATGTCATACCGACAACTTCTAGATGTCCAAGTTGTGTCGTCTGTCAACCTAGCATCCATTGGTAGTTGCTCAATGTCAGTTAGTATTCCCATTATCAATCATCCTTGTTACACCAAGATAACATGATGTCAATTGGATGTCAATCGGGAAATTTCACCTTGACGTATTTTACAAAGTCTTTAAGGGTGTAAATTTTTTTCTTGCGCAGTGCTGCAACGAACTTTTCCATTTCAAACCGACCATATCCAGATCGTTTGGTATTGCTGATATCAGCTGATAACGATCTCATCTGCTCATCTGCATAAAATCCTGTCAGATTGTATAATAATTCCGATGCGCCCCTGGAAAGTTTGGATTTGTCTTGAACATTTAAAAGTTCCATATGGTGCATAAAGTTTTTGGATTTGGGAGGATGAGTGCGTTCAGCGCCTGGGGTGTCGGTGGATAATGCATAATCACTGAGTTTGACGCTTTTACCAGTATTCATTTGGTTATATGCCATGGGATCATTATAAAAATATACCGGAACGTTGGCTTTGGATGCTGTAATCTTGATGGCTCTTCCCAGCCTGAGAATTTTATCGTCAGGCGCCGTACCATCCCACTCGGGCAAGTTAATATGTATTTCTTGAATAAATTTTAGAGCAGGTGAAATAGTTGGTAAATTGCTATAAACTCTATCTTCCATTTCACTCTCGCCGTGGCGCCGCCTTTTTCCATCCCAGAAGTCCACCGCTCGTCCACCATGATTGGCTGATAATTTTTTACCGTCCAAGACGAATAATGTTTTTCCTGATGGATACTCTTTGCTCCAGTGATACTGGCCAGTTTTGCTTCTGGCAGTTGATAGATAGTAGCTGGAATCTTTTGATTTTCTAAGAGTCTGTTCTAATTCATCGCCCATATCTGATGTCAATCTAAATTCATTGTCCTTGACAATTGAGTATGCTGCCCGAAAGTCGGTTGAGTGATAGAGGATATCACTCAACCCTTCTGTAATAACGTCACGTGAGTTTATTTCAGATAATCGCATGACTTTTCCTTTAATTATGCGTTATTTATCTGAATTTTTATCTTCTTCCAATTCCTTCATGAAGTCTTCCATTGGGATTGATTCCGAGAATTCAACAAAGTCATTTGCATCATAATCATTCATTTGTTTGTTCCTTGTTATTGTT
>Ga0306872_100452_pt1 | contig 16181 bp, 13 predicted proteins | sample AntRauMeHopE1498_FD_190455 | JGI IMG/M metagenome (GOLD analysis project Ga0306872, IMG submission 190455) | Saline lake microbial communities from Rauer Islands, Antarctica - Metagenome Hop E1 #498 (v2) (version 2) | ecosystem: Environmental > Aquatic > Non-marine Saline and Alkaline > Saline ...
AAGAAGATGTAGCTAATTGCTGTGACGACTCGATTTGCTTCCCCCGTAATCAAAGCATCCCAAATGGTTGTCAGGAGCATGAAGCCGTATCCAATAATCAACCAAACAAATACGTAGGCAACGTTTTGCAGTATGACATTTTCTGTCTTCTGCGTAGATTTTTGCCAGTACATTATGGCTAGTAATACCAAAGCGGCGAAGAACGTTAGGGCTGCTACAAATACGAGATGGGAAACACCATCTGACCAAGCGCTGTGCGACAGTAAGGTCATCGCACTGATGGCGGGTGTCAGGAGCATCGCCAGTACCCAGATTCGCCAAGAGTTTATCTGGACTGTCCGTAACACATACAAGATGACAGACAGAGCTAGTAAGGTTAGCAAGGTCGTGGTTAAAAATTGTGTATCAACGACACGGACCAAAGCGTACCCTATTTGGAAACAGGTCACAGTAGCAAACGTAGCCCACAAGGTGAACATTACTACAGCCGTGCCGCGGAGCCAGTCAATGGTGAACAGAGCTGGCTTACGCAAAATCCAAACCACCGCAAGTCCTAAGCTAATGATGACACTTAGTGTTCCTAGAGCTTCAGGGTGCACTATTCCCTTATTCCAAACGGCGCTTGAAAAATCATTTAATCCTGAACTGAAGGGTAATAAAAATAAAGCCGCGGCAATGTACACGTACCTGCGTCTAAGTGCAACCTTTAATGTGAGTAAAAAGACCGCCAGAGCCTCGACTGCATACGCTATAGTCAACACGAAACCGTCGAACAGTTCAGCTGTGCCGACTAAGATAAGTAGCAAACTTATCGCGGTATACATTGAAACAGCGTTAGGATTTGCGTTGCGCATCAGCAAGAGGTAGCCAATGCCGGCAGTAACGGTAGCCGCTACAAATAAACCTACTGCTGGCAAAAGAGCAATCGTCACTGCGTAGATAATAAATTGTAAAGCGGACAAGGCAAGTACAGATATATCAATGGGGGTAGGCGTGTTTGTTCGGGTGATACTAATGGTTGTGCTGGCAAAAAAGAGGGCTGAAAAACCAATGACAAATAGCCAGAGTATATTGTCAGATAATAATGCTGATTGACCAAAAACCAATAAGTGCATTATTGAACCAAGTAATAAAGTGAAAGTTATATTTCGCCACGAGGTAAATAAAACCACGCCTAGGAACCCAGCCGACAAAAGGAATACGTACATGAGCATTAGTGCCGATTGCGGTTCGTCTAACTTAATCAAAAACGGCACGCACAAACCAGCAATGCTAGCAGTGACAGCTAGCCACTGAGTCTTGGTGCGCAAGGCTACATATAATGTGTATCCGATACTCATGAGCATCAGGAAAAAAGCAAATCCGGCCGGCACTACTGGTTGGGGAAAGGCAAACTGAGAAGCAATTGTCGCACCAAGAAAAATGCCCGTTCCAAGAATAGTTAAGATTTGGTATTGCGTGACTTGTGTTTTTGAGCGCCATATTCCTACAACATATACAGAGCAGGCTAGAAGTAGTCCCAAGACAATTCTCATAATTGGTGAAATCCAGTTTTGTTCTATTGCATACCCCACAAACCAAATGGCTCCCAGGAAGAAGATAGCCGAGCCAATTTTGATAAGGGTTTGTTCGCGAAACCAACTGAACACGTCTACCCCACTTTCTACCTGTTGCTGATCGCGATCGGCTAAAGGTATTGGAGGTATGAAATTCTCTCGGTTTTCATACAGCTTGGTAGCCATCATTGGCTCACCATTTGATTGAATCGGCCGGGGAACGGTCTGGACGTCGTTATCTATCTGACTAAATACACCATTTGGATACATGGTTTGCGTGGCTCGGGTTTCTTTTGTTGGAGCAGAATCTTCCGTTATGTTCAGACTCCTTTCAATCTCAGTGACTCGATCGCTGATTGAACGAACGTATAAAAAAAGTAAAAAAAGTGCGAGGGATAGTATAAAAACCATATTGAGTTATTAAAGAGTAATAACCTAAGTATGTCAGAGAAGTAGCAAACAGTTGGTTGTAATACACACTATTACAAAACTGCCTTTTTGAGGCAGTTTTGTAAGATTGACTACGTTCCTTGTGCGGCGAGTTCGGCTTCTGTAAAATCCGCCTTAGTTAGAGCAATAGTATCTCCTTTTCGCACCGTGCCGGCTATTATTTTTTGGGCTATTTTTTCTTCTATCACATCTTGAATAACTCGTTGCATTGGGCGGGCACCAAATTCTGGACTGTAGCCTTTTTGCACAAGTATCTCCAGTAATTCTGGTCCGACTGTTACTTCGTACCCTTGCATTTTGACTCGTTCGTAGAGCCCGCCTAGCATGAGACTAGCAACTTCAGTTTGTTGCTCGATAGATAGTGGTTCGAATATAATAGTGCTATCGAAGCGGTTGATGAGCTCTGGTCTATAAATACCCTCTTTTACAATGTTGTTGATAATCTCTTGCGCTAAAGGGGCTAATTCTTTTCGTTGCTGCACCGTTTTGAGAATTAGTTGACTGCCAGCGTTAGAAGTAGCAATGATAATCGTATTTCGAGCGTTCACTTTGGTACCACGGGCATCGGTAAATTGACCCTCATCAAGAGTTTGTAAAAAGACGTCGTGTACGGCTTGGGTCGCTTTCTCAAATTCATCTAGCAGCAGCACGCAGTACGGGTGTTCTCGCAACAGGGTCGGGAGTCGGCCAGGCTGTTCTCCGTTCCCTATTAATTTCTCCAGACCATCGATGCCACTGTATTCCGACATATCGATTCTTTGCATTTTTCCTTCGCCACCAAAGAATACGTTGGCGAGAGCTTTGGCTGTTTCGGTTTTCCCTACTCCTGTTGGTCCAAGGAATAAGAATGAACCGATCGGTTTTTCAGCAGATTGAATACCTGCTCGCGCTCGTCTCATAGTTCGTGCTACTGCACCCAATGCTGCTTGTTGACCGATGACTTGTTGGTGCAGTTTGTCTTCCAGATTGAGCAATAGATCTCGTTCTTCATCCTGGATCGGGCCAGCAGGCACACCCGTTTTCTCGCTCACAATACTGTACACATAGTCGTCGTTAATAATAGACGTACCGGATTGTCCAGCCTTGGTCGCCACATCAATGAGCAGTTCAATCGCTTTGTCTGGCATAATACCGTCAACAATATAACGTTCAGCTGAAATAGTAATTGCTTGCAGCCCACCATACGTAAATACGGTTTGATATTTTGATTCATTTTGCAGGGCGATGTTTTGTAGAATGCGTGTAGTGGCTGTTTGGTCGGGAGAATCTATCAGTACTTCTGCAAAGCGACGAGTAAATGCGCCCAAGGTCTCGAGATAGGTGTGATAGTTACTTGGTGTGTCGGTCGCAATGATTTGTATTTGTGGTAAAGATAAATATTGATCGAGAAGCTCAGGTATAAACGTGCCCAATGACTCTGCTTCCCTGACAAAAGTACTGAGGTTTTCAATTACTACAATTATGTTTCCAGCTAGAGTCGCCTCGTTGAGCATCTGTATAAGGGTCATCTCGAGTTCTTGCTTGTCTCGGTGTACGGCAAACAATTTACTAGTGTCTAAAACAATTATTTGCTTCCCGTCAATCGCAGCCAATGATTTTCCTAGTTTCATTCTCCGACTTACTTCCATAACCAGGTCAATCTTCCCGACCCCGGCTTCACCAACGATTAGCACATTTGCTGCCTTTGCTCTTGCGAGTGCGTATTCGATTTCGCTTACTTTTTCAGCAGCAAATGGCGTGTTTAGCGACATGGTAGAAAACACCGCACTAGTACTGATACCTCGTGAAAATTTATTGAGCAAGTAAGCAGTCCCGTATGACCACTCTTTTCCAATCCCCGTGGTGCGAGAAAGATTGTCTCGGCTCCACCAGCGAGCTTGGCGTTTTTCTTGGTGATACGAGCCAACTACCCAGCGCAAAGAACCTATGAAAGTTTCTTGGCTAATGCCGGCGGTTTTTAACATTGCTGCAAACGTCACGTCATGTGTCAGTAAGTATTTACCCAAACCAATCAGACTAAATATTTCATCTTCAGGCAACATAACCATAGAAGCGGTTATTTTTTGACGAGGGTTTTTCAAAAATGTATCTATTGCTTCGTTTGGTAATCCGCTTCGTAGCAAAGCGATTGATCCAAACTGTGAAGTACAAAAAGCCAAGCTGACGTCATTTGGATATTTGAGTACTGCTTCCGCAACATCATAGGTGCCACCTTCCATTGGTTCTGCTAAACCAACAATTGAATTGAGTCCTCTAAAATAGTAGCTATTATGATAAGAAAAAGTCAAAATTTGCTCTAGCCAAATAGCTGTCATAATCATGGCTGTGCCAAGGAACAGTTGTGCATACTGACCGTCAAACAAATAAAGGGTTACTACATAGGCAACGATGCTAAGAATTGTCCCAGCAAAACTAATTATCCGTAGTTTTGACTGAGTCGCACGGCTTACTATTTTAGTGAGTTTTATCGCCGGCTTAAATTGATTGATGCTGTTTTCAAGAGTATTCATATATATGTATTACAAAATCAACGACATGATGCCCAGGCCCACCAGCCCAACAATCACCACGGGCGCTACGAGCCAAAAAATAAAAGTAGCCACACCAGCAATGGCCACGAGTGAAAATGAAATAAGACCTAAAGAGATAACAGCAGTACGAATTATAAAACCAATTATTCTCGATACTAATCCAATAATAATAACGCTGGCTAAGTTCTCTAGATTCCAGGTTTCGCCACGTTGTTCGGTGACTCTTTTCCAGGGAGCAAACCAAGATTTTAATAGCGGTCCGATGGAAAAGAAATGCAACATGAACCAAAGTACGTTTTTCCAAACATGAAATATTTCACCAAAGGCTCGGCCAAAATGCCAAATAAAATAATGATGCATGATAGATACGAAGAGCATTACTTACTAGTATATCAGCAAAGTATGTCTGTACTTACAAAGTATTGAAATAAGAAAAGAGCGTAAGGATTAATCCTTACGCTCTTTTCAATGCAGTGCAAAATTATGCAGCTGCTTCTTCTTCTGCTACCGGAGTAGCTGCTGCTCGCTGTACATTTGCTGCAGCAGGACCTTTTGGTCCTTCTTCGATTTCAAATGATACAACATCTCCCTCGTTGAGCTCGTCAAAAACGATATCAACTAGTGATGACGCGTGGAAGAATACATCCTTATCGTCATTTTCTGGCTTGATAAATCCATACCCTTCGTCTCGCTTTCGCACAATTGATCCTTTCATATATATGTAAGTACTTTTATTTTTTGTAATCACAAAACTTTACTTCACCTGATTCACATCGTTGATCCTTCAAGAGGAGCTTCGTTTCGTGCTTGTATTAAAGCACATCCACTGGCAAATACAAGTATGTTCTGTGAGTGCATTCGTACACAAGGTGTCAGATACTAGCCTGTTTCCTGACCTCCTACCTTTAATTAGTAGGCCTACGCAGTGTGTCTTCTTTGGCGTTGTGTCTCCTGATCAAGAATACAATCAACCAAACCATTCCTCCCAGAATTAGTAGCGAAAAAATGATCAGTGGTGCACCCAGTCCAGCTCGAGTGTTGAGTTGGACGATATACGAAGATTCGACAGTACCCTCACCAGAATTTTGAGAAAAAGTACGCACGGTATTATCTCCCAGACTCAACCCACTAGATTGGCCTAAAAATAACCCACCGCTTCCGGCTAATGGATTGTTTACTCTGGGTTGTGTAACTTGGAACCGGGCTTCGCTGGTATAACGGTCACCATCGCCAGAGAGAATGTTTAGTCGGTCTTGCTGTGCTTGATTCACTAATGCTATGTATGAACTAAGCGGTGTAACAATTCCAGCCGAGACAGCCTGTTGATATACGTAGTCTTTAGACCAGCTTGATTTTAATAGATGAGTAATATATGCGCGGACCGCTACTTTTTGCAACAGACTATTGTGTACTGATGGGGCAGAGACCACAGAACTACTCGATGAGCTGCCCGTAATAGACAGATTTTGTTCTAACTGTAGATACCAATATTCACCAGAGTTCATATACGTGGTAGCCGGTGTTTGCTTCCGCAAAAGACTGGCCCTAAGTGAATGCATAACATCGGTCGATACGGTTAATGATGCAGCACTCGCAAACCACGTATCAGCGCTAGGACCGTAGGATGGTATATCTCCTGGTGTGTGCAGAATAATCAGGTGCTTGTTTACTAATGGAGAAAGCATTTTCCATTCGCCTCCCGGCAGACTCATTCCACTAAGTAACACAACTATGTCAGTATCTCGTGCAATTGTACCGACAGCTGCTCTAAGATCTGATTGGCCAAAAAATAGGAGCTCTGTTTGGCTTGGAATGTCTTGGGGTCCGGACAAAACTACTGACTCTGCCACAGATTCACCGTGCAGCGTTAGTTCTACTGTGTTGTTTGCGTAAAATGTAGCCGGCACATTTTTCAGTTGAGTTAACAATACGTCCAATTTGCCATCTCTATTTTTATAGGACGTATCAAGGAAGATTTGGATTTTCTGGTTTGTAGTGGCTGCCAGCAACTCTACGTCAGAGATGCAAGCATCGTCACCAATAACCAGCGTAGCAGTGAATGTCTGGGAAAGATTCATCGGTATGCGTTGTGCCGATGTGCACAGCGCACTTATCGTTTGTTCGTCAGACACATGAGTCGCATTGCTAGCCATGTCAACTTGTTTCCCGTCAAGGTTCGCACTATAGATAGTTTCGGTAGAAAGAATATTAAATGCTTCACTATATATAGGTAACGGGATTCCTCGGGTGTCTCTCATTACTAGATACGTGAACTGTACTCGTTGAATTTCTCCTTCTATTGATTCACCTCGTCTTATTTCAGCTAGTTCGTTTGAGGCGGGGATGGGATATACCCGCAATCGGTATTGCCGAGGACCGACTTGTTCAAGTAGCGCCGGGTCAATATTGCGCTGCACTTGCTCGACGTATACCTGCTCCGCAGCACCTCTGGGCGCAATCTGACCCTGATGCTGTAGCGCAGGGCCAAGTAATAGATTGGTGATTACTGCATTTTCTGGCAGGGAAAACTCGAATACTATTTCTTGATCTTGGTCGACGAACGTACTAAACGAATCAGTAATTGTTACTTCAGCTAAGAATGGCGATTGACCAGAATCAACCAGTACGTCACGAGACAAATGCTGTACTTGTTTCAAAGGACGCGAACCAGTGTTATTAAAAGATTGACGATATGCTTCTCCGTAGGCTCTTTCGTACCCCAGCATGTATGCAGACCCACGTTCACCATATTCGCTACTTCCACCGGAAGAAGTAAAGGGAAACAAGACGATTTGTGCGTACGTTTGTAAAACCACGTTGTCGAATACGTATCCTATATCTCTTTGGTCAAAGATATAGTTTTGGCCACTTGCAAACTCGTTGTAAAGTCGGTCCCTAACTTCTTCTCGGTGGCCTACTAAAGAACTTGCTCGAGTTGCCAGGGTAGTATACGAATCATTGGCCTGAGCAAGTAGAATCAACGACTCCCCGTACTTACCCATAGACGGGGTTAGTGATGAGAGAACGAGCAATATAAAGAATAGACCGAGTACCGCGGCTCCTGTGAGTGAGCTTAGTAATGGATTAGTTCTAAAAACGAGTTTTTTTGATTCAGCATAAGCAATAAAAAGTTTCTTTAGTAACCAGTATGTAATGACATAAGGTAGTAAAAAGAGGGCTGCTCCCAATAGCACGTAGATTATCGCGGTGGGGTCATATATGGAATTTTGAACTATTTCGGACACAATAAATCCAATATCACCTTCTACTAAAAAGGTTAGCCCGATAGGAACAATTGTGGCCAGCGCAACATAGGTAGTGGTTATTAAGGAAATGCACGCCAAGAGATGTTTAGCAAAGATGGTTTTTAGGGTCGTGGCTGGCAACTGTAGAGTACTAATAAACCAATGTGTAACAAAGGCTACAAATAGAAACGTCAGTAATAGGCGCAGATTATTTGTTAACGGGAATTCAACAATAAATCTTTGTACTGCGAGAGTTAACAGTAAAGCAGGAAGTTGAAACTTCAGAGCCAGTGCACCAATGGTTGTCCCACAAGCGTTTTTTTGTAAACAGACGTATGCCCCGATGGTACTGCTTACCAGTATGGCTGGATATAGAATAAGGAACGTAAACGTACTGACCACTGCATTGGTCTGGACAAGTTCTGAGTAATACCAGCTCCGAAAATCTGATGAACCCAAGAAAGAAAAAATCCACGCACAGACACCAGCAATCAATACTGCATTAATAACAAAAAACGTTACCACCCCTATCCTTGATGTACTTTTTACTTGGGCAGTTGGCGCAGATACGAATTTGTTGGGATTCGTATTACTCTTTATCAATGCTTCTAACACGTCTTTGGCACACGTATGGGCAATGACTCTATATAATGGGCTAATTTCCGACGCGGCTGATGACAAAATAATCGTCTCTTTCTTGTCATCAAAGGAAATCGTGATTCCTGAGGGCCGGACTAGTTGATGCCCCTCGAGCGTTTCTACGAACGTAATACCTATCTTACGAATCAATTCTTCCTCTGTGGAATACTTGATGGCTTCATCTAGTAGCGGACTAAGATTTATTTTCATATTCGTATTTATATAAGTATGGCTAAGCTTCTAAAACTATAGCACGCATGTTGATAGGTTATGTCAAATACAATCTCGTAGCGATTCGAAGAATTATCTGTTATCAGGTACTATATATGTATGAATATATACTCGTGGAACGTGAATGGCATCCGTGCGGTGCAAAAAAAAGGTTTATTAGAGCCGTTTATGGAGAAACATGCACCAGATGTGCTTTGTTTGCAAGAAACTAAGGCGCAGCCAGAGCAGGTCGCTGAGGAAATGGCCTTCTTATTCCCTGAATACGAGCAGTATTGGTACTCAGCCGAGAAAAAAGGTTATTCTAGTACAGCTATTTTTACCAAACACTCTCCGATTGATGTGGTTAATGGTTTTCCAGAAGATATCGAAAAGAAATACCAACTAGAAGATACGTACGGCGATACAACCAAAGAAGGCCGAGTGATGACAGCAGAGTTTGAACCGTTCTACATTAGTACTGTCTACACACCAAATGCCAAAGATGACCTTTCACGTATCCCCATGCGCGAACAATGGGATCCGGCGTATCTGGAATATATGGACAGATTACAAAAAGAGAAGCCGGTGATTTTTTGTGGGGATTTTAACGTCGCCCATAATGAAATTGATCTCGCTCGACCAAAACCAAATAAAGGCAAAAAAGGATTTACTACAGAAGAACGATTTGGTTTTGATGCCATGGTTGGCAAAGGTTTTGTTGACAGCTTGCGTCACTTCTTCCCTGAAACTCCAGAATTGTATACTTGGTGGTCCCACTTTGGTGGCGCTCGCGAGCGAAATGTTGGCTGGAGAATTGACTACGTAATGGCTTCAGCTTCTTTAGTACCAATAATTACTAACGCCCGAGTGCACCCGAACGTTTTAGGTTCAGACCATTGTCCAGTCTCAATCGAGCTAGCAATAGAGCTCTAGATTTGAACTATATCATATAAATAGTAACAACACGAAACGTAATAAAGTCAAATAGAAATTCTAAAAGACAGTTATCCCCAGTTATATACAAGTATGTCCTTTACACTGTCCTTTAGGAAGAGTATATTGTTCGTAGGCCCAGCAAGGGCGAGCAGGAATCTCCAGAGAGTTGCGCAGAATAAATTCTGAATAACTCCCTGGAGATACCCCTTAAAGAGATCTTCCAAAAATTAATTGAGTATTACCTCCAAAGAATAGAAATATTCTTACTCAAAACGTTCATAACCCCACCCCAAAAACAGAGATTAAGACATTGCAATCAACTCGATAGCGAAGTCACAAAAACTAATCTCTCAAACACAACGTAGAGCTTCGGTACTGGTTAGCTTACACATAAGCGCCAACTAGGATTAAAACAATCCCGATACAAGCTCGATCACAAGACCTGATGGCACCGGCCGCAAATCAATCACCACTGATTAGCTTCCGATTCCATCAGGTCTTTTTTAATGCTTGAGTAAAGGAGCCAAAGGCGACTATTACGAAAGTATGCAGACGCTGAGCATATTTCGACCCCCAAGGGAGAAATAGGCTGCAGCGGGCTGCAAGCAAATCTAAAGTCTCCACCCAGATTTCGCAATATTCTCATGAAGAAGTATGTAGACGCTGAGCATACTTACCTTCTCGAGGGAGACACAAGCTGTAGTAAGCTCTTAGAACCACATATAGATACGCCAGCGAAGAAATTTCTTACTAACCGAAACCACTGAGCATTTACACGTATTTTGTACTAGCCGCAACCAAAACCCATCAGCTGAGACTCATCGTCCTGACTGTGTTGCGGGATGATTCCCTACAGCCGATAGGTTCATCTTACTCCAGAGGGTAATTATTTACCTATTTGCGGTTTATGTTGCTGTAAGCAATGCAATATTTATCAAACAAGTAAAAATAGGCCGTGACTCAGCAGTCATGGCCTATTTTTATATCTAAATCGACTTCTTGTCCTTTACCCAACGTGATGTTCTCTGGCGATGTCCTTTAACGCAGCAGCTTCTTCTTCTGCCTGTCTGCGCTTCCCTGTTTCAGCCATTGTCTTGAGTTCTTCTTCTGGTTTACCTAGTAGTTCCAGAGCGCGCTTCTCCATATATTCTTCAGTATTCAAGCTGGCGTTATCCAGGGCTTCTTCAAGTAGTGCGTGTAACACATAACCTAGCTTTCTACCTGGTTTCTCAGCAGATAGTTCCATAATCCGGTCCCCATTCACCTTAAGCATCTTCACAGAAATAGGCTCGCGCAGGGCTTCATCCACCATGGCTTTATACTTTCTGAAGCGAAATGGTTGTTCTTTTGGCCTACCGGTACCAATTCGGTCACAAACACGCAGGTTTAGTAGATCTTGGATGTGGTTTTCACCAATCCGGACAATGGTTCTACGTACCGCGGATAACGTGATTTCCTCCGGGTCAGAGAAAAACATATGCCATCGAACCAGTGAAACTACGTTATCGGTCAGGTCTTTAGGTAGGCGGAGGCGACTCATAATCTCTCTGGTCATCTTGGCGCCTACTACTTCGTGGCCAAAGAACGTGTAACGCTTGTTTTTGCCGCCTTCACGCCTGGTTTTTGGTTTGCCCACATCGTGAAACAAGGCTGCCAAACGTAGTTCTAGGGAGAAACCTTTGTCAGTGGCTGCCTGTAGGGTGCGTAGATTGTGCTCGTATACATCAAACGCATGGATACCGCCCTGTTCACAACCTATTCCAGTGACTAGTTCAGGGAGTATTTGTTCGAGCAAGCCTAGTTTTTCCATAAAAATGATGCCTTGCATGGGTGTTGGTGACGCAATGATGCGTAGAAACTCTGCTGCCACTCGTTCAATTGAAATAAGACTTAGCTTTGAGCTATTAGCACTAATGGCGTCCATCGTTTGGCTCTCAATAACGAATTCTAACTCAGCCGCTAATCGAACTGCGCGCATCATGCGCAAGGCATCTTCGCCAAACCGTTCGTTGGGATTACCAACAGTAATCAATCTCTTTGCTTTTAGGTCTGTTATACCGTTGAATAAATCTATTAACTCATCGGTAGAAACTCGATACGCCAAGGCGTTGACCGTAAAGTCACGTCGCTTTAAGTCTTCTTCCAAGGATACGCCAAAGGTTACCGAGTCTGGTCGTCTAGCATCACTATAACCGCTCTCGGCCCGGTAAGGGGTCACTTCTAAGATCTTCAGCGTCGGATCTTCAGACTCTGTCTTGATGCCAATAGTTCCGAATTCATTATTCGCATAATGTTCTGGAAATAGTGCCTGTATTTCTTCCGGTGAGGCGTTGGTTGTAAAGTCCCAGTCTTTGGGTATTTTGCCAAGCAATAAGTCTCGCGTACAACCACCCACTATATACGCCTCAAAACCCTTGTCTTCAAGGATTTGGGCTACGTTTTTTACTTCTTGTGGAATGTCAGATGGTTGTATCTGCATATCTGTTTATTGTAACAGAATCTTATGTGCACCCAGAGGGACTCGAACCCCCAACGTCTGATCCGAAGTCAGATATGATATCCATTTCACTATGGGTGCATTTCTTCGGTGCGCAACATCATACGTTGGAAACTATGATTTTGCAACACCTAAGCTTTAATTATACGGTCGTACCACGGTATTGCTTTTGATGGTAGATATGAAGAATCTCGTACTGAGTGTTTTTGATTCGGTATACGACGATGTAAGGTAATTTAGGCACCTTCAACTCATACGTGTCTTCGATTAGTCCTTTCTTTCCATGAGCCGGAACAGCTAATTGATTATTAGTATGGATGAGAATACTTCGTGCTACTTTTTTTGCCTTCTCTATATTGTCTTTCCCGATATAACTACGGATATGTTCTAGGTCCAGGTAGGCTTTTTCAGTGATTCTAATGTTCATTTGTGATTGGATTTATAGGCCGGCGTCATTACTACACAGTACCCCAATGATTAATCCGCTCAAATACGTCGTCGAGCGAAAGAAGCTCGCCTCGTTCTGCTGATTCAATTCCTGCTTGAATAGCCTGCTGCTTGGCTGCTTCGAGTGCAAGCTTGTCTTCGATTGCCTGTAACGCATAATTAGCCAAACTTCGATTCTCAGCTTCTGCTAACTGAGACAACATAGCCTTTTGTTCGGGATGTATTCGTAATGTGAGTGGTGTAGTGGATGTGGAAGATTTGTTTGTCATAATGTTTTTATGTGCCTGTAGTTGATTGCATTCTAACTTTGCTTCAATAACGCCTTATTTTTATGCACTTTAAGTTTTGCGTCACTGCCAGCTGTAATTGTATCATTTGTATACAAAAAATACAAAAAGATAAACTGGCTGGTGTATTGTGCTACCATATTGCTATATGGAACTATCTGAACGATACATACAAAAGCTGGAGTCTGAAGGATTTGCTGCCGTGTACGAGTGGCAAGATCCGGCTGGTACGGCGTACCTAGAGCATGCACACCGAGGCAAAGTCTCCTTCTTCGTCACCGACGGCTCTATTGTGGTGACTATCAACGGTGAGACAAAGGAAGTAAAGGCTAATGAGCGATACAACGTACCGCCAAACACTAACCACTCCGTCGTCGTTGGTCCAGAGGGCTGGATTGGTATTATCGGTGAAGAAATCGAAGTCGATTCTTAGATATCTGCATAGAATAGTATTTCGGCATCTGATTTTTCGCTATTGCTCGTTATTTCGTTGGTGTTTACCAAGTCACTTTCTGTGTAGAAATGTCGGGCTTCACTGGCCGAGCGTCCGCCTGCTAGGTGCCTATTAATCACATTTTCGCGCATGGCTTCAATTGAGCCTTGTACCGACAAATTATAAGAACTTAGCTCCCGTACTCTTGACCAGTCGGGGGTTTTTCTTAATAACCACTGCCCTTCTAGCAATAACAACACATTCTCGGTGGTCACCGAGAGTTGGTCGTCAATTGGATTATGGTCTGTTCGGGAGTAGTAAGGAAAAGAGACAGCCTCGCCGGCTGTAAAGGCAGTCATTTTAGAGTACAGCGTATCGGTGTCGTACGTATCGTATCTACCCTTGGTACCAAGCAGTCCTCGTGTAGCTAATTGTTCGTTCGGATAATGAAACGCGTCTAATCCCACATTCATATATAGAAAAGCTTCTTCATCCGCAAGGAGATATTCCAGCATAGCAGATACAACTGATTTGCCTGAGCCGGCTGGTCCACTGAGGGTAAAAATCTGTCTCCCTGCCCGATTTTTTATATATGACTGCTTAAGCTTAGTCGCCAGAGCAACGTAATACGCTGTTTGTTTCTCAGTCAATTGAGAAATGTCTACCATTTGCTCAGTAACATCGATTTCTTTTGGTAGTTGCATCTATTGAGTGTACCAGAGTTGTTAATAGGAGTAATCGAACCTATGTAGTTAGTATATAATAGACACTGCATATGGTACGAAATAAAGAGAAATACGATCAAGCTATCCAGTTGCGTAAGCGAGGCTTTACGCTCGTTGAGATTGCCAAGTATTGTGAAATATCCAAGTCTACTGCCTCAAAATGGCTAAAAGACCAAGCTTTTTCAACCCAGATCACTAAACAGAACGTTGCCCGAGCTGGAAAAGAAAATGCCAAGCGCCTACAGCTGGTAGCCAAGGCACGTGGTAGTGAAAGAAAAAAGCGGTATGCAGACGCCGTAGCATCAGCTAAAGTGGAGTTTGCTCACTATCGGGGGAATCCCCTCTTTGTGGCCGGTCTGACGGCGTATACGGCTGCTGGTGACGTGTCTGAGTCTCGAACCATTAGGCTTAGTCACGCGTCTAAGGAGTTGCACCGGCTGTTTGTACGGTTTGCGGTTGAGTTCTTGGGCGTAGATAAAACCAGGATTCATGTGTGGTTGCTGCTCTATGGCACGACTTCTGAGGAAAAAGCCATGAAACTATGGTCCAAATCAACCACGCTTCCCTATTCTCAGTTCTACAAAAACCAATTTGTGAATAAATCGAGCGCTACAACGTTGCACTCTGGCGTCGGAAATACTATAATCGGCAGCACGTATCACAAACAAAAGCTAAAGGAATGGGTCCGACTAGCGAACAAATTGTGGTGAGTAGTTATATGCGGCTTTGGTTAAGTGGTATAACGGGTCCTTGCCAAGGATCAGTCGGGGTTTCGATTACCCCAAGCCGCACAAAATAAGGTCCGAAAGGGCCTTTTGTGCTACTTGGTAGCAAGCAAACTACTTGCGTGTGGGTAATCGATACCCACCTGTGTACATTGTCGGGACAACTGAACTCGTCTGGATGTGACGAGTTCATAAACCAGTGAAGTGTTCCCCGTGGCACTTATAAGCGTAGTACATTTACGACCGTCAGGTTCCACTTACCCAGCCGCTCACTACAAAACTCTCCCGAGCTACTTATTTGTATCTAGCTCGTTTCATATGAAACGAAGCAAAAACCAAAACCAAAACATCTGCTAAACAGGTGTTTTATGGTGTGCATAACTGGGGACAACCTGTGGGTATGTGGATAAAGGACATTTTATGTAGATTGTCTTTTAAAATCACATTTAGAAATCTGTTATACTGTATAGGTATTTCACGTGGAACCAAAATAGTTGCCACGTGGAACGTTCCATATGAAACAAAGTACTAAATTAGGAAAAAAGAACCAAATAGGTGCTTTTGGCGAAGAAATAGCTGCAAAGTACCTTAAAAAACATGGTTTTTCTATATTGGAAACAAATTACCTCAAAAAGTGGGGTGAAATTGATATAGTTGCACGTGGAACAGCAAAAATATGTTTTGTGGAAGTGAAAACAGTTTCATACGAAACTAAATTGGCTTTACAGACTGCTGTTGCACATGGAACGTGGAGACCTGAGGAAAATGTTCATTTTTCTAAGATCAAAAGGCTCCATCGAGCAATAGAGAGCTGGAACCTAGAAAATAACTACAGCGGAGACTGGGAAATAGATGTTATAGCGGTAAGAGTGGTGCCACGTGAAAAGTATGCGACAGTAAAATACTTACCAAACGTTATATTTGGCTGATAAACAGGTGCCATGTGTAACACATCGTCTATTATAAATAAAGGTTACATGGCATCTCCTTAAGCAGGCAAAGTTTACCTAAATAAAGAGTTTCATGTGTAACAACTACAGATGTTGCCACGTGAAACATATTAGTATAATAAAAATATCATGAATCAGCCAACCATAGCTACTCAACTAGAAATTACAGAGTTCGTCCGTAAGAATTCGGAGTGGGTTTTTGTAGACAGCTCTCTTCAGGCAAAATATATATTTACAGATTTTGAAGATGCGATGCATCTTATCACTGAGCTAGTGGGGATGATTAGTGAACTTGACCATCATCCGTATTGGAGCAATGAGTACAATAAGGTGACGTTTATTTTACGGACCCATAGTTGTGATAATAAAGTAACCTCACTAGATATTGCATTAGCTACTCATATATCTGATTTAGTGAAGAGTAAAGCAGGGTAGAGGGCTCGCATTTTTTTGCTAAGAGTGGTATATTTTGCGGACTTTGATGCCTGTTTGGTGTCGGGGCGGGTTGAACCGAACGAGTGTGACTATAAGGGTTGCGTGGGTATAAGCT
>Ga0306872_100454_pt1 | contig 16162 bp, 28 predicted proteins | sample AntRauMeHopE1498_FD_190455 | JGI IMG/M metagenome (GOLD analysis project Ga0306872, IMG submission 190455) | Saline lake microbial communities from Rauer Islands, Antarctica - Metagenome Hop E1 #498 (v2) (version 2) | ecosystem: Environmental > Aquatic > Non-marine Saline and Alkaline > Saline ...
GTGAACAGGATGAAAGGGCTTATGCACTTCTCTCACCTGAAGAATATGCACAAATTCCAGACACTCAAAAACCAAGCGCCAAACCACAAACACAAGCAACCTTAACCGTCCAAGGTTTCGCATCACTTAAAAATGATTGGTGTGTTTATGTGGTGAATGGTGTGTTTGTTGGTGTGTGTAAATTCTCACAAATGTTAGCACTGCCGGACATGCTACAATCCAAAACATTCAAAACAATGAACACACCGGAAACACCTTTGACAATAAATTTGGTAGGTGTGTTCAACAGCACCACAGACGCCAACCAGCACCGCGACACGCTCCTGGCGTCCGGTCCCTACATATCCAGCCTCAACAGCACAGAATGGGCTAGTTTCAAGCCTCACACCATGCGCTGCACATCAGACGGTAACACATTCCGAACTATCAAGGATGTTACCGACTTTTATGGTATATCTCGTACAACGGTTTACAACGGTTTAGAAAATGGAAAGTTTGAAAGAATATGACACTAACAATTGCAATCTACCTCTACATTGTCGGTGTACCAATTACGGGGTGCAGCTTGGTTAACAACTGGCGAGAATTCAAACGCTTTTGGATGCTCAACACAGCCTTTTGTTTGATTTGGTCGATTGGCTGGTCTGTTTTGCTTTTGGTAATTCTCTACATGAAATTGGACCGTTAAAAATGACAAAAACAACATCAGTTTACGCAGTTATGAAAGCCACAATTGAAATACCTGTGCGGAGCAGCGACCCAAAAGAAACATTGGAAGAATTACAGCGTGTTGCATTAAGTGAAGCTGAAGAAATTTTGCGCGGTAAACTTCCAAACGACTTTAAGATTGTCGGTAAACCTGAATTTTCACACGCTGTTGTGCGCACATCATAAAGGATTATCACAGATGTACGAAGTAACACAAGGCACACAAATCAAAATAGCTTTTACAATGCGACAAGCATTGTATTATGTAACTGATTTTCAGCGCCAACAACCGACCGCAACAAACACAACTATCACCCTACCGGATGGAACAATTTTGGCGGTTGATTATAAAGGGGATTTGAGCCTTGCTAATTAACACAACAAACACCCGCAAACCTATCACCTGCGAATTTGTTGCAAATTTCAAAGATGATCGCGCAATTTTTGTAAGTTACACACACAGTGTGATTTATGAAACTGGTGAAAAGATTATGTTTGCGGGGTATGGCCCTTTCCGTAATTTACTGGATGCAACAGACGCGCGCAAAAACACCGCATGGCGTGAACATATTGCACCGCAGCAATCGGTAATCTTGCGGGTACATGGGCGGTTTGAATTTGCACATGAAGCGGCAAATGATGTATCTCGCCTAGTGCGTGAACATAAACCGTTCTGCAATATGCACGGGGTGCGTAATTCTAAAGGCGGTCCTATCCGGTGTGTCAGTGAAGGTAAATCATTTGAGAATGCAACGGAATGTGCAAAGTTCTACGCAATTTCAAATTCCACACTTTCCAACCACCTAAATAAGCGACCAGGTTATGTTACAATAAGGGGTTTGACCTTTGAGCGGATTTAATGAGATAGGTAACCCGCCAATGATGTGCAGCACGGTTGAACCTTATCCAGATGTAGAGATTGACCAACATCAGGACAGTTTGCGAATTTGGGCAACCGTGCAAAAGGTGCGTGATGGTTTGGAACATGACATCAATTGCGCAATTGAGGATTTAGCGAAAACCATTGAATGTGTGATTGATGAGGATGATGGAAAACTATATTTTGAATGTGAGGATGAAACTATTTTAGACGCATTGCAAAAGCTGGAACCGTTCATCAACACCTACAAGTTAGCTAAATTCTACAAGGATAAAGCCGATGGACAATAAAGCAGTTGAAACCGCTTGGTTAATATTCAACCAATTTGTAAAAACAGACCAGATGCAACATATTGTGTTTGATGGTTTCGCGCGCGTTGGGGAGTGTTATCACATCAGCATCGGCTACACGCTGGAAACCAGACAACACGCAGTGTTTGAAATACAATGCCAAACTTACAAAATGAAAAGGATGATCACAACATGAAACTAACACCTGAACAGAAAACACAAATCTCCGCTTCACGTGACAACCAACAAATGACACGCCGCGCAATCTCGCCAGGTATGGAAAACCACCTGCACACCGCTTACCCTATCCTAGATCACGGTTTTGTGCGTGTTGTGGATTATATGGGGAATGACGAAGCGATAGCACAGGCCGCGCGGGTTAGTTACGGAACCGGAACAAAAACCGCACAAGATGACGCCGGATTGATCCGTTATTTAATGCGCCATTGGCACAGCACACCATTTGAAATGTGCCTTAGTGGCGATACAAAAGTACCACATTTTGCACCATCCGGTGTTTCCGTGAAATGGTACACAATGAGAGAATTAGCTGAAGCATTTGAAGTTGGTGGTAAAGAAAATTCTTGGGTCAAAATTTTAAAAATTAGAACGGTAAACCCAACAACAGGTGTTGTGACAGGAACAAAAATTAAAAACGCTTGGAAAACCGGAGTTCGTTCCGTTTATAGGATTACCACCGGAGCGCCGTTTTTCCGGTCAATTAAAGTAACAGATAATCACAGAATTATGACACCTAATGGATTTGGAACATTAGCGGACGGTTTGAAAATCGGAAGCGAAGTAATGTTGAATGGTTCAAAATGTTATGGTGCCGATATTGTTTCTGAGATTGTAAGGCGGCGTGACGCTGGTGAAACTCAAAAGCAAATTCATTCCGCTATGGGTGTTGCACCAGCGACAATAACAAAATACGCGGGGAGAATGATTGCAACAGGTACTCGCACGATTATGAACCCTGACAACAGGCGAGTTGCACCTGAAGATCAAAAAGACGTGAGACACATCACACGTTCGATGTATCCTAAGATCGGAACTTGTGAAACACTTGGTTGTAGTGAAAAAGCCACAGACAGACATCACATTGACGAAAATCCGGCAAATAACTTGCGTGAAAATGTTTCTTTCTTGTGCGCCAAACATCACAGACACGTCCACACCAACGGTTTGTTGAGCAAAGCTATTTCTTGCAAAATTGCAAAAATTGAATACGTTGGTGTTGAAGATGTTTACGATTTGGAAACCGTTGATAGTAATCACACTTTTGTAGCCGAAGGAATAATTGTTCACAATTGCGAAATAAAATTGCACGTTAAGTTACCTGTATTTGTTGCGCGCCAATGGATACGCCACCGCACCGCAAATGTGAACGAATATAGCGCGCGCTATTCAATTTTGGACCGTGAATTTTATATACCGGAAATTGACAATCTCGCCAAGCAATCAACAACCAATAACCAAGGACGCACAGAACCTTTGCAGGAATTTGAAGCGGAACAAGTGCGTGAAATTTTGCGCGATGATGCAAACCGCGCATATGATCATTATCAAAATATGATTGATCCTGAAGGTGTTGGTTTAGCGCGTGAACTTGCCCGCATCAATCTACCTGCAAACATCTATACCCAATGGTACTGGAAAGTTGATTTACACAACCTTTTCCACTTTTTGCGATTGCGCGCGGATGCACATGCACAATATGAAATTCGTGTTTATGCTGATTTGATTTGCAAGCTGGTCGCGGGTTGGGTGCCTGAAGCATATGCAGCGTTTCAAGAATATCGTTTGGGCGGCACACAGCTATCACACAGCGGCTTAGAGGCTGTTCAGGCTATGTTGCGCGGGGAAACTGTCACAAGGCACACAGCAGGAATGTCAGCAGGCGAGTGGCGCGAATTTCAGGCGGTTATTGACAGTAAACCGCAACCCACATAAAACAAATCATGCACCTGGCGGCGGGTGCATGGAAACCGCCCAAAGAGTACGTGAATGGTGTGATGACTTTTGCGGAAAATGGGCGGTTTTTATTTCTTGACTCTACCTTGCGGACCTTTTTTGCACTCAATTCCAAAATCTTGCAACCATCTTTGGAATGTGCGTCTATGAACACCCATCATTTTAGCACCCTCAACAACAGATGGTGCAGTGCGAGCGGTTTCTTCAATCATTGCAATAAGTTCAGCTTTATGGCGTGCAACCATTTGCGAGTGACTTAGGTTCATATCGCATCCACCTCACGCCCCAAAATTTCACAAACATCCATGAACAGAACACCCAACATATAAGCACGAATTTCAGTATTTTCCGCGTTGATTGGTACATCGTGCGCCTCACACATAAAATCAACCATATGTGAACATTCGTGAACCACAGTTCCAAGGTTGCAATCATCAGGGACGCAAATAGTAAACCATCCTTCACCTGTTGCGTTGTGTGTATTCCAGCAAGCAAACGCCCGCGCGCCCGATATGTTGAGTGTTAATTTCAATTGCTTTTTGTGGTATTTTCGCAAACTTTTCATACTGTTAAACACAGCAACTTGCGCTTGAAACGGGTTTACAATTGCAACGTCAATTGGAAGATGTTCATTTTTCATTTTATTTGTTGACCACCTGAATATTATATTGTAAGTATTGTTTAACAGCAACGCAACGGAGTAAATAACATGACACCTTCAGAAGTTCTTAACGGTGCTAAAATCAACCGAACAAACGAAGCCGCCCGCGCTGGTGTGTTGATGACTGAAGCAAATGTTCACCACTACATTCAAGAACTTGAAAAGCTAAACCCAAACAAAAACGCGCGCAAGCGTATGGCTGAAATTGCTTCTAAAAATGTTACCGGAATGATTGCCCCTTGTGGTGTTGCACTTTGGAAGAAATATCTCAAAACGTTTGCAATTGCTGCGTAATTTGCGCAGCAATTGCATTTGCTACACCCTGATATGTTTTGCTTCTAACCTTCCATCTGTCTTGATTTGGTGGAAGGTTGTTTTGCCCACTGTCGGTTTGGTTTGACCATCTTTCCACATAAATCCCTTTGTGTAAAACCCAACGCCCATTTCTTCGTTGTGTAGGTTCTATCGGTTTCAAACCATCAGATAACCAAAGACATGTTTTTTTAGACGCATCATCACCAAAATCATAAGGTTGAATTATCTGTGTTGGTTTTTTGAGCATCGAACCAATGAAACCAACCGGATTTTCTATTATGTTAGGATATTTTAATTTCATAATTCGTTCAATTTCAAGCAAAGATTGCGCGCGTTTTTCACGTCTTTCCGCACCAACAATTGTACCAAGTTTGATTTTCTGGTGATATGGGCCGTCTTTAAACGCCCATGCCGCGCTAATAGCTAGATAAGTACATGTTGGGTGAAACATACCAAAATTCCAAAAACTGTTTTCCGCTATCTCCCAAATGTCGCATTTATAATGATGTGGTGAACCATCATCAGCGTCTTGTAGATCACAGGAATAAGCATTAATACCCAATGCCCTAAAAGCTTCCCGCATTACACCACTGCTTTCAAAACCTATTAGGACATTCACGCTTCATACCCCTGCGTTTGTCCAAATTGAGCAACGTTCGCAGTTGGTTCAATATGGTAAATTTCCGCTTTGTTGTTTACATCTTCAGTAAAATAAGGACGTGTTGCGCGCCCAATTCTCGCATAACCAAGCTGTTCAAGAACACTAGCAATTGTTTGTGTTGAAACCGCGCGCTGCCCAACCTGTTTAATACGATTTGCAACCGCCAAACTCGAAACATAACCACCGCGAAAACCTGGTGCAGCATCTTCAATAGCATCAAGAACCATTTTTTCCAATGGTGAACGGGATTTTTGCAATGCCTCTTGTGTGCTAGATGTTTGCGGCGCGCGCATTGGTATTGAGCGGAATTCAATAGGATAATTTTTAAGATAGTTTACCACTATTGCGCCACCGTTCTGGTATTCAATCCAATCAAACAACCAATTAAAATAAGGGTCATCCATGCCAGCCGCTAAAATGTGTTCAGCAGTTTGCAAACCGCTATAGTTAATTGAGAAACGCCGCCCATTTTTGTTGATTGGAATTGCATCTTTCCAGTTACTAAAAAACATCCAATTTGAATAATTATCTTCTTTGTCTTGGTCGCTACCTTTACCCTGAATTTCAATTTCTTTTTCAGAAATAAAATCCTTCAGAATTTCAATCATATCGCGCCGTTCATCGGTGCGAATTTCGTCAACCAAAATGAACAATTTAGAGCGCATCCAAGCGTTGAACTTTGATCCACTTTCCGCCATTTCTTTGGCTTTAGGATAGTAAACATAAGGCGAACCCATTGCGTGACGCATAACCGCTTTAAAGATACCCTTTCCGACACCTTCAGCAGATTGCAGCAATGGTGCCCAAGGAATTTTATATCCTGGAAACTTTACGTTGTGCGCAAGATATTGCAAAAATATATGTTGATCATTTTCGTTTGGTAATATCCGCGCAAGGTGATTTAAAAAGGGTGCAGGATCACCAACAACCAAATTGATTTTTGCAGGTTTATAGGTGTTGACACCAGCGCGCCCCAATTCATCAACGTGAACATCTAAATGCGGCATATGCGGTAAAAATCTAATGTGGTCAACTTTTTGAATTGTTCCAAGTGTTGAGCGTGTTGCAGCTTGCCAAGGTTCATTTGTCACCTTTGCCTGTTCATCAATGATGAATTTTTTACCGCCAAATTCAGCGTTGAATTGCGTTACGTTCATCATGCGACCGGAGGGTGTGAGAATTTTCCCCATATTGGCAATAAACGCACAGCCTTGAAAATAAACAGCCTGTTCACCAGCCGTCAACAACTCCCCTGTACCGTCCAATTTAGGCGGTTCTGGTGCTGGCATAGGTGGTACAGGGGCTTGCCCTGCTACGGGCGCTGGTATCGGTTGCTGTGTGACCCCTGCAAAGCTTGCATGTGCTTTAACCGCAGGGACGCGGGATTTGATGCTGTTCCAACCAAGTTGCGCGTTTTGTATGCTATCCCATTGCTTGCGATTTTCAGCAACGTCATTGAATTCATAGCGCTCACACCATGCGGACCACATATTGAAAATTATGTCAGGGTCAGCAAGCGACCAAGCACATTGTTTGATTGCAGCGGTAAAACCTATCCACTCGCCACGGTCCAGGTCATTAGGGTCACACTGGTCTAAGGCAAATTGCACCCATGTTAGGGATGGTGCAGCTTTGTCAGGGTCACCCAATTCATGCCGCGCGCCCCCAAAATCAACAATGTTGACGTGTTCTAAAGCTTGCTCAAAATATTCAACTGGTGTGACATATCCAAAACCGGACAAAGCTGAACAGGTGACAATCTGCGGCTCACCTTTTTGATGCAATGTACCTGGCAATCTCATTACCCTTGGCGCATCGAAAATAACCGGATCAGCATCAAAAAACTGGATAAGCTTTTTCTGAATTGTGCTGAAGCGGTCATTACCAGCGTATGCGACAACAGGCCAGTAAACATGCGCTTTGTTCGCACTACTTTGAACCATAAAGGCTGGTTTGATTGACCAATCATTTGCGCGCGCAAGGTTTTGCATTGCGTTCAAATTATCAAGGTCAACAAAATGTGCGCGAATTCTGGTTATATTTTCAGCAAGGACGCGCCCGCCGTTGCTTTCATTTACGACACAAAAACAACCATAACCAGCGGTGTTGTAGGTGATCAGTTGTGACCATGCGTCATCAATAGTTCCACGAAAATTAACACCTTGAACGCCTCTATCTTTGTCGTGTATCGCGCGGAAATCGAACACGCCACCGCCTAGCGCATCGGTAAATGCGCGCGCTTGGGTTATGTCTTGCATTTATTTTGACCCTTCAACCAAGCGTCAACAGCATCGGTATACCAAATGCGCGGTTTTGTGTCAGGTATCGGGTCAACCGGAAACCGACCGTCAATCAACATACGGTGTAGAGTACGCAGGGGAATATCAACATGCTGTGCAACTTGCTTTATTCTTAGGGTTTTTTTTGTCATTGGGTCGCCTTCAGGTGTGATACCGTCCAGCACAGCTACATTTTACCAGCGATAGAGGCAACACAAAAACGTGCCAAAACGTGCCAAATATATCTTGACACTCTTTTGCGCGCGGTTTAGATGTTGTTCAACAGAAACATCACAAGGGATAATAAAATGAAATGGTTTGTAATTATCGCAATGTTAAGCGCATGTACCGCACCACTAACACTTGAACAGTCGATTGATTTGGCTGTAAAAGAGGCAATGCAATAATGTGGCTTCAAAATTTAGTCTGTATGGTTCCGGTTTCACTTGCTCTTTGGTGGATCATTTTTATTGTTGTTCGGGGAATTTACAATGTTTGGTAATTCATCACCCAAAATAACAGAACTGGAAGATAAATTACGAGCATTGCAAAAACTCAACACACAGTTGATTGAAAGCTTTGCAAAATGTGCTACGTTGATGGATATTACAAAACACGGTAGCGCCAATGTGTTCACCTTTCAACGCAACGCAAAAACCTTTGAAATTCGCACATACGGCACATTGTCCGACAATGTTGAACAGTGGAAAAAAGATGCAGGGATTTAGAACCAAATTCAGAAAATGGTTATTCTATATGTGGTGGCGAGTGAAAGCCGCGCGCCGTGTTGTTGAGTTGACGGGATGCAAACCGTATCACGCAATTCAACTTGCAAACAAAACAATGCGCGAAACTCAACCTTGGATTTGGGTGCCTGCTTGCCCAATTGGTTACATGGAACAACTTTGCAAAAATCGCACAATTGAGGAATTACTGAAATGACAATTAAAAAGCAGTGGACGTTGCTTGAAAATAAACGTGAAATTGGCTATGAATGTTTAGCTTTTCATCGTGGCAAATGGGTACACGTTAAATGGTCGCAATATGGCTGGTCATTGGGATATGGTAAAGCATTTATGTCGGAGGGTTTGAACAGGTTGTTTTCAGAATTGCCCGAAAATACGCCCACAAATCGTTCTGAAGCTGATAGTTTTTATGGGTGGAAAAAATGACAATTAAACGTGACCAGTACGGAAGATTTTGGCAAGGTAACAATTTTGTTGGATTTGAAGATGGTGATAAACTTTTTGTAATGGGGCCAATGTCTTTACAATCTGTTGAAATAACAGCAAATGACCACCTACCAAACAATGAACGGATTGAAAAATGGCTCAAACCCTTGGGGAAATAGGAAGTGTAACAGTAATGCAATTTGCATCAGGTCCAATTTGGTTTGATGTAATGCTAAATGGAAAGCATCACAAAGGGTTTGCAAATTTAGGTGACGCATTTGCGGAAATGCTCAATCTTGCGAATAACCAATCAAACGCAGATATTGAATAGATTTTTCATCACCGATTGCAACAGCGTGTTTAACAATTGCATCATGTAAAATTCCAACTGTCCTGAAATGGTGCAAAATGCTAGGGTGTGACACTTCCAGAACATCAGCAATTTGACGCAGTTTTACCTTTTGAAAACCACCATCAACCCAAAGTTTTACACCTGCTTCTAGTATTTGTTCGGGTTTCATTCTATGCGCTCCACACGTTTGCAAAGATTTGCCTGTAATTTGTATTCACCAGAAATCAAATGCCCTGTGTCATCGTCAATTGACGTGATTAGAAAACGTTTCTTTTGTGAACCGAATTCAACCAAATCACCCACCTGAATATCCATTTCATCGCCTCACTATCGAATTGATTTGCGTCGGATCATTTACAAAACCCGCATATCCGCCAGCATTACGCACAATGTTGTGAAAGTTCAACTGTGCAATTGTGTGCGGGTCATCGGGTTTGAACACCCAAGCGGAATGTTTGGTTTCCAGCGCCGTAAAAATTCCAACAATTGAACCGACCATATCAGCAGTTACAAGCGTTGGTGTAATGCCTATTATGTCGCTGGATTTGGTGCGCTTGTTTTCCGCCGTTGTCTCATTGGCTAAACCATACCGCACAGGGACGCCACGCGCGTCTAACAGCGCCCCCACGTTGTTTCTCCAGTTAGGACCAATGAAAGCGAAATCACGCCTTGTGTGGTTCTGTATGGCCGTTTCACTGGTCATGTTCTTCAATCAACAGATAAGCCGCCGCCGCGTAAACAATAGCGCCAAGAAATTCAGCCTTTGCCGCATCGGTTGAACCGCGCGCCGCCATACCTGTTGCCTCTTGCGCCTTCTTGCAAATTTGGTAACTCAATCCACCAACGCCAACCATGCGGGAAATGTTGAAAATTGGTTGTTGGTCAAATGGTTCGCTATTTGCGTGGCGTTCCTTGCCTTTACCGCGCGCAGATTGGTCATAGGCCAATTGCAGAACACGCGCTAAAGTTTCATAACCTGGCACGGTCATCAAATTTTGCGTAAGGTGACTTGAACACTTCTCACAGGGAATTGAATCATGTGTACCGTGTGCGCAAGTGTTTATACCAGTTGGTTGTTTGTGATCTGACATTTTTCAATCCACTTTTCTATTGTTTCGATTAAGTTTTGCATTTCTTGCGTTTTAAGCGTTAGCGCCGTGATGGTATCTATTTTTAAAGCTTCATAAAAGCGGCGATAACTTTCTTGGTCACTACGCCCCATGTAGCGTTGCCAACCCGCCCATTCATCAATCCTATCCTGCAATTTTTGCTGTGTCTCAATTCGCAAGATTTGCTTATTTCTAACACCTTTTGCAGCAAAGTCACCAGCAACAAAACCGACACGATTTGCAATTGCATCGGGATTTTCCAACTCTACAAGTGCGCGCATTTTTGCAAGTGCATCGCGGTCCAGCAATATTAAATTACCCTCTACCTGTTGAATAGAGCCGCGTTCTGCAATCTCAACAATCGGTATCTCGCCACAATGTGGACAGGCTAACAAAACTTTATCGTATGGTTTACCGCAGGCGATATTTTTACAAGCAACTAGCGGAACATCATCGGGATCGGGTTCTTTTTTCGCGCGTTTGTCGCGTCTATCCATTGTCCAAACTCGCGGTTTATCCGGCCAACCGTGGCGTTTCCAATTTGAAACATGATCAATAACCAGACCGTAAAGTTTGCCAGCCATTGTACGCAACACCCGCCCGAATTGCTGAAGGTAAACAGCAAGTGAAGCGGTAGGACGGGCCATAATTACAACCTCAACCGCTGGAACATCGAAACCTTCACCAAACAAATCAACGTTCACAAGCACGGTCAACCGACCATCTTTGAACCGTTCAACCATATTTTCACGCACTTCAGACGGGGTTTCCGCTGATATTGACGCCGCTGGAATTCCGGCGTCATTAAATTTGCGCGCCATGTTGTTAGACGTTTCAACATCGGTTGTAAAAACAATTGCCTTTTTACCAAGCGCGCGTAACATATAATTCCAGACAACATCGCCCGTAATTTTAGATCGCTGACTTTCTTGTTTCATTTTCTTGTGCGAGTAATCACCGCTTGCACCTAACGCGCTATCGTCAATCTCATAATCACTTTCAGGTATGCAAATCTCGTAATCACATAGCGCATCTTTATCAATTAATTGACGCATTGTCAGGCCGTTCACCATGCGGTCAAAAACACCATCAGCATGTGAACCAATCCCGCAACCGTCCGCACGTTCTGGTGTAGCAGTGACGCCGCAACCAAAAGCATTTTTGAACATCGCAACCACAAAACCCCATTTGTTTTTTCTTAAAACGTGGTGCGCTTCGTCAATAAACCATCGGTGTTGTTGCTCTGCCCATGCCTTCAAATCTTTGTGCCGTGCCTTGATCGTATCAACGCCACCAACACTGCAATTTGCATCAATTCGGACAAAAGATTTTCCAGCAAATGCGCGGCGATGCTGGTTGATAATTTGTTTGATTGTTTTTTTGGGTGCAATAATCGCGTGATGAATTCCTCGCTTTGCAATGTGCATTGAAAGCTGTGAAACAAGTTCTGTGCGGTGCGCAATGACAACCTGTTTTAAGTTTTGCATATGACCATCTAAAACAAGGTCACTCATTACAATGCTCTTACCGCCGCCCGTGGCGAGTTGCACCAACACATTACGCAAGCCGCTATTCCACGCCTCATAAGCGCCCAATTTAAGCGCCATTTGATCGGGTCTAAGCGTGATCATTTCAACTTGCACAAAACACCATAACTAACCACACCCCTGAACTGTTAGGGCCGCTCACAGGGTAAGGTGCCCAAGCCGGATTATGCACAACCGCACCATCACGACACACAACTGCGTGATCCTCACCACCACAGCGACAAAACAACAGATAGTTTATGTTGGTATTGTTCACTCGCATAAATTCAAATAGTGCATCTTTTGAAACTTGATCAGCGTCTAGCGCCCATGTAAAAGGTGAAAGGTTGAGCGTCATAAGATAATCGCGTAACCGTTTGTGACCTGTCTCACCATCACAACCATCTTCAAAAAAATGTGGAACATCATGTCCCAGCATGGTTGCAACACAAGCGCGCAAACAATCCCCATATGTACCGTTTTCAGGATCATGTTTCACTTTGCAAAATTGTCTAATCATGGGTGCCACATGAACTCCTTTGGTAATTTTACGTTTGCTGGACGAAGTTGAAACAACGGGCGAATAAACGCTGGATTGTAACCAGCTAAACCACAACCAATTGCAACAACTTTGAATGTAAATTGTGTGTGATTTAGTGCAAAAATTTCAAAAACCTCAACATGCCATTTGATTGTTTCAAGAGGTAAAATTTGCAGGTTTTTATCTTTTGTTGGGATACCATAACTTTGACCCTGTAAGCCAAAACCAATACCATAAATTGCGCCGTGATTTTTCACAGCTTCAAGAGCAGAACCGCGACCATGCCGACCCGCTAAATTTGATCCAAATACGAATATGTTGTTGGTCATCTCGCCCAACCTGGAATTGTTACAGGGTCCGGTGTGCTGTTGTTTCCCGGTTTTGATAAGAACACGCCAAGCCAATTCGGATCATGCACGTCATTTACAACAACAGGTTTATCAACATCAATTTGTTCGGGGAAAATGATCATTCCTGAAGGTGATGAACTTGCCAACACCGCCAACCGCTCAACATTGGTGAACATACCGCCCGTTGTGATTTTGGGTAATTTATCCGGTAAACAACCGCGCCAGCGATGCAACACGTTCTTGTCATCATCGCCAACCAACGCAGCATTTTGACCGTGAACATAACCAAATGATGTTTTTGCATACGTCCAGTTTAGAGCGGGGTTAAATTCAAAATCAATCGAACCACTAAACGATTTTTCAATCTCACATTGCGCAATCAAAGTATCATCAACAACAGCGTTCATTGAAAAATCTACACCACCGCCTTCAGATATAAATTCAATCGCCATTATTTTGCGGTCAGTTGCAACGGCAATGGTTTTACCGTCTTTAACTTCTAACCAAATGGACCGCAAACAACCATCGGTGTTTAACCGTGCCACTTTAGCCAATCTCGCAAAAACTGAACAACTTATAGTTATGTTCATTTTATCATCCTTTAAAATTCTACCAAGTTGTAAAAAATGCTTGCACCCTTGTCAATCTCATTCTATACCAAACGAGCAAACTTTAACCACAGGACAAAACAAAATGAACAGCGTAAGCGTAACACTTAACTTTCCCAACCTTGCCGCGATGATTGCCCATTTTTCCGGCGATACATCAGTCAAACCCGTTTTTACCAGCGTCAACACACCCGCGCATGACGAAGATGATGAAACCCCAAATCTTGCACCGCCCGCAACCGATAGCGCGGGTATGCCTTGGGATGAACGTATCCACGCACCATCAAAAGGGACTATCAAGGATGGAACCTGGCGCGCGAAAAAGGGTGTTTCGGATGAACTGAAGGCGCAAGTTACCGCAGAATTGAGCGCCACCACAGCGCCGCCCATGCCCACGGCACAACCGACACCGCAACCACAGGTAACCACAGCGACACCCATACCCACGGCACAACCGACACCACAAGCAACCACAGCGCCGCCCATGCCCACGGCACAACCGACACCACAAGTAACCACAGCGCCGCCCATGCCCACGGCACAACCGACACCACAAGTAACCACAGCGCCGCCCATGCCCACGGCACAACCGACACCACAAGTAACCACAGCGCCGCCCATGCCCACGGCACAACCGACACCACAAGTAACCACAGCGCCGCAGAATGAATTCCAAAGCTTCATGGAAAAGATGCAACCAATTATGCAATCTGGTGCTGTTGACGCCGCGTATTTGTCCGGCTTGACAAGTGAAATTGCGGGTACATTTGCTCAACCTTTGAGCGCAATCACAGATATTGCAAGCAATCCGCAAATGATCAATTTTGCAATTCAGGCAATGCAGCGTGATGGAAAATGGACCGCGTAAAATGATTGAGGTCATTGCAACAGATTTACCGCGTTTGATTGCTTGCAATGGTTCTAACTCTATGGCGGTATTCAAACCCGCCATAGAGGACGCCGCGCAAATAATTCGTGACGAAGGTATCGCCGCGCATGAAATGGCTGTTCTGTCTCATAATGGGACACCGGATAGTGAATTGATCGGAAAACAGGCGTCAAACGGCGTGTTTATGACTGAAGATATGTTATATGCAGTTACTCAATATATTGATTTGGTGCATGGTAGATCACCAGACCGCATTTTTTCACAAATGGAAATCGAAACATCACACCAAAACGGTGATTTGTACCGTGTAAATGGTCGCGCCGATAACATCACACACACTTGCGATAATGTTCTGTTTATTGATGATTTTAAATACGGTTATCGGATTGTGGGACCGTTGATGAATTGGACGCTAATCAGTCACGCAATCGGTTACATTCTGAACAACCCAAATCAGGAACCGCCTGAAAGATTTGTTTTTTCTATTATTCAACCTCGCGCAATCCATCGTGACGGTCCAGTTAGAACTTGGGAAATAACGCACGAACAATTTTACATTTATTGGTCACACCTGATTGATGAATTATCAGATTTGAAAAACGAGTTGAACACTGGTGATCATTGCAAGCGTTGCCCGTCTTTGGTTTACTGCAATGCAGCGACACAAGCTGGATACAATGCGCTAGAGGTTTCCGATATTGTTTTCCATGAAGATTTGACAAATGACGAATTGTCAAAATCAATGGATTTGTTGAGCGGCGCAATCAAAAGAGCGCAAAACAAATTAGAGGCATTAGAAGGTTTAGCACTTCACAAAATTAAAAACGGTGAAGTTGTTGAAAATTACACGCCAGAAAACAGCTTGGGAAATAAAACATGGCTTGGTTATGTAAACCCCGCGCTGATTAAATCGCTAACTGGTGTTGATATATCATCGCAAAAAATGATAACACCAGCACAGGCAATCAAAAACAATGTTCCCAAAGAACTTGTTGAAGGTTTGACACATCGCCCTAATCGCGGTGTTAAACTGAAACGAATAACTGCAAACGAAAAAGCAAGCAAAATGTTTGCTAACTTGAAAGGTTGATTAAATGGCTACTGAAGTAAAAGGTACAATTGTTGGGCGTTGCGTTTGGGGTGATGTTGGTGAACCCAAACCAAAAATGGATCTGGACACAAAGCAACCTGTTTTGAAAGACGGTCAACCCGTTATGCAAACTGCGTTTGGTTTGGCTTTTGACAAAGCACAATTTGCTGAACACATTTGGCCTTATATGGCGAGTGAAGCGGCAACAGCGTTTCCCAACGGTACACCGCCACAATTTTCGTGGAAATATATTGACGGTGATACAACCGATAAACAAGGTAAACCATATTCTGCGCGTGAAGGTTATGGCGGGTGCATTGTTCTAACTGTTAAAACTGAAGCGTTCTCACCACCTGTTTACGCATTTGAAAATGGTTCATACCGTCAAATGCAACCAACCGAATTCAAAACAGGTGATTATTTTGCAATTGATTTGAAATTGCGGGTAAACGTGCCAACAAATCGGACGCACACACCAGGGCTTTACGTCAATCCTGAAGGTTTGTTGTTTTTCCAAGCTGGTCCTGCAATTATGAACAGTGCCAACCCTGAAGATATGTTCAGCGGTGTTCGTTCACAACTTTCGTTGCCACCTGGCGCACCAACTATGCAGTTACCCGCAAGCAACATGCCACAGGGCCAGCCTATGGGGCAACCACAGGGCCAGCCGATGCAACAGCCTATGGGGCAACCACAGGGTCAGCCGATGCAACAGCCTATGGGGCAACCACAGGGCCAGCCGATGCAACAGCCTATG
>Ga0306872_100455_pt1 | contig 16135 bp, 17 predicted proteins | sample AntRauMeHopE1498_FD_190455 | JGI IMG/M metagenome (GOLD analysis project Ga0306872, IMG submission 190455) | Saline lake microbial communities from Rauer Islands, Antarctica - Metagenome Hop E1 #498 (v2) (version 2) | ecosystem: Environmental > Aquatic > Non-marine Saline and Alkaline > Saline ...
TCGGACCAAAGTACAAAATTGCGAAACGACTCGGAGCCCCTATCTTCGAAAAGACCAAAACTGCCAAGTTTGAGCAGTCTTTGCAACGTTCACTAGGGAACCAAAAACGAGGACGTCGCCCAGGCCAGATGTCTGACTACAAGCGTCAGCTCATCGAGAAGCAAAAAATGCGCTTCACCTACGGAATTTCTGAGAAGCAGCTCCGCAAGTACGTAGATGAAGCCGTAGAAAAAAGTAACCAGCCAGTAGCCCTTTTGATGGATCGACTAGAATCACGGCTAGACAACGTTGTCTACCGCATGGGACTAGCCAAGTCACGACAGATGTCACGACAGATGTCATCACACGGGCACTTCTGCGTCAACGGCAAGAAGATGACCATCCCTTCACACAAGGTAAAGCCAGGTGATGTTATCAGTGTGCGCGAGGGAAGTCGCCAAAGTGTGCTATTCATCGGACTCAACGAAACCCATGAAGCAGTAGCAATGCCAAGTTGGGTATCGTTCGACCTAAAAAAGATGGAAGGAGAAATGAAAACTGCCCCGGTATATAATCCGGCCGAGACGCTCTTTGACCCAGAGCAGGTGATGGAATACTACAGTCGATAGATAGTTGTAGTTATTAGTAAATAAGTAATCAATAGCATTATGTTGGAAACAAACATCACACTACCATCAAAGCCTCGCGTCGTCAGTGAAGACGGGTTCAAAGGAATCTTTGAGATCGACGGACTATACCCTGGGTATGGCCACACACTTGGTAACTCACTACGACGGATCATATTGTCGTCACTGCCAGGTGCTGCAATCACCAAAGTAAAAATCGACGGCGTTGAGCACGAATTCTCAACCCTCTCAGGCATCAAAGAAGATGTTCTCACAATGCTACTCAACCTCAAGCGAGTTCGCCTACAGCTACACGGAGACGAACCAATGACTATTTCTCTCAAGAAGTCTGGTATTGGCCCAGTAACCGCAGCTGACATCGAGACTCCATCACAGGTAGAAATCCTCAACGGAGAGCAGTACATCACCGAAATCACCAACAAGACCACCAAGCTCAACATCGAAATGACAGTTGAAAACGGCCTGGGCTACGTACCACGAGAAGTCCACCAAAAAGACAAGGTAGAAATCGGCGTGATTGCACTCGATGCCGTATTTACGCCGATTCGCCGCGCCAACTACGAAGTAGAAAACATGCGCGTGGGTGATCGAACCGACTACAACCGACTACGAATGGTGATCGAAACCGATGGTACCTACACCGCCAAAGAAGCACTTGAAAAAGCGATCGAGGTAATGATCCACCAGCTCAAGTCAATCATTGGCTTCCAAGAGCAAGTCAAAGAATCAGCACCTGAAGCGCCTGCGGCTGTAGCTGCAGCCTCAAACGAACCAGATCCAGAAGTCCTCAAGACTCGGATCGAAACCCTTGATCTAGCGGCTCGCACCATGCAAGCGCTCGAAGATGCCAGCATCCGAACCATCGGAGGACTTGTCAGAAAGAAAAAAGATGATATCCTAGCGCTCGACGGCATCGGACCTAAGGGAGTAGAAGAAATCACCAACCTCCTTACCAAGATGAACCTCACTCTCGAAGCATAAGTATTATGAATCACTCTAACAAAAACCGAACACTCGGCCGAACTAGTGGTCAGCGCACAGCGCTACTACGCGGTTTGGCTGTGTCTCTCATTCGAGACGGTCAAATTACTACGACACTTGCCAAAGCCAAAGAACTGCAACCGCAGATTGAGCGACTAGTTACACATGCCAAAACCGACAGTGTAGCTGCCCGTCGACACGTTGCCAGTAAGCTCGGAGAACCGATGGACAACACCATCACCAAGTTCTTCGGTGAAGTAGCACCCCGGTTTGCTGCGCGCAACGGAGGCTACACACGAATTGTCAAACTAGGTCAAACTGGTGGGCGACAAGAAGCAGTAATCGCATTTGTTGAATAAACTGTCTATCTATGTCAAAAACAAAAATCGAAAAATTCCAAACAGTTACTGGTGCAACCCACACCATCGACGCCACAGACAAGCGACTAGGTAAGATCGCCACTGAAGCGGCGACAGTATTGATGGGTAAGACCAACGCCTCATTTGCCAAGCACGTGATGTCAGATGTGGTAGTAACTATCGAGAACGCAGGTAAGCTTGATATCCCAGAAAAGAAAAAGGCCGAAATCTATCAGTCGTTTTCAGGTTGGCCAGGCGGGCGCAAGACCGAAACCCTAGAGCACCTACGCGTGCGACTAGGTATTGGTGAAGTACTCAAGCGATCAATCGGTGGTATGCTTCCCAACAACAAGCACAAGAAGCGACTTTTAAAACAATTAATCATCACTGAATAGTATGGCAACTGCAACCTACATCGAAGGCATCGGACGGCGCAAGACCGCCTCAGCTCGAGTACGACTGACTCCAGCCGACAAAACGACCGTCGTAGTCAACGACAAGGCAATCGAAGCCTACTTCCCAGTGCTAGCACACCAAAAAGACATCATGTCAGTGCTAGAGACCAAAGACGCTGGTATCGAGAACTACACCATCACCGCCAAGGTGCACGGTGGAGGAACCTCATCACAAGCTGAAGCTATCCGACTAGGAATCGCCAGGTCACTAGTAAAGGAAAAGGCAGAACGCCGAGGAGTACTGAAGGTACTAGGATTCCTCAAGCGAGATCCAAGGTCAGTAGAACGAAAGAAACCGGGATTAAGGAAGGCTCGAAAGCGAGCAGCCTGGTCAAAACGATAAATCCAAAAACAACCCGAAAGGGTTGTTTTTGGATTTGAATGAGATATATTTAAACTAGAAAGAGAGGGCTTCAAAATGCAACATGCACTAAATTTGTTCAACTGGCTATACCGCAACTTTGTGTACATTCCAGTGAGATCGTTCCAAGAGTGGCGCTGCAAAAGAGCTAAAGCTTATTTGATACGTCATGACAACGATTACCGTAGACAGTATAGCGGTCTTGAAATCGTTCGACGTCGCAGCAAAATGTACGACAGAGGCGTCTCTCCAATAGATCCATCAATCCCTGACATATTGACGCTTGAAGATGAGATGCCACGAATGGCGTGGCCGCAACACAAAACTCCATTCAATTAACTTATCGCCCCGCAACCGCGGGGCGATTCTTATTTCTCAGCAGACAAGAACTCCAGCATCACCACAACGGGTGTTTGGAAGCTTCACTCAGCGAGCGGAGCGAGTCGAGTGAACTTGCGAAAAGCCCGTCCCAATATTACTTACCAAAGTCCAAATCACCCGCACCACACACCCCAAAACTCCGCTACTTTACACCAGCCTCATTTGGATTTATAATGCTACTTGTATGATGAATAATAATAACGACAACCACGAAGAATTAGAAGACATCATCGAAGATACCACCACTGCTGCCGAGGAGCCTGAAATTGAAGACATCGAAGATTTAGAAGCTGGAAAATTAAAGAAGATTAAAGATAAATTGAAGCAAGCCGAAGAAGACAAGCGCTCGGCGCTAGAGGAGCTTGCCACCGTCCGCGCTGATTTCCTCAACGCTCGCAAACGACTAGAAGAAGACAGCAAGCGAACGATCGAGCGCAAGACCATCCGCCACATGGAAGCACTCCTGCCGCTGGCAGACAGCTTCCATATGGCGATGGCCAACCGCGAGGTCTGGGAGAGCGCTGATGCAAAGTGGCGCAAAGGAGTAGAGGGGATTAACCTGCAGTTACTGCAAATCCTCAAAGATAACGGTGTGCAGCCGATTGACCCAACTGGCGACGTATTTGACCCAGCCAAACACGAGGCAATCGGCACCACGCCAGTAGAAGCAGAATTAGTAGACACCGTAGTACTGGTCATGCAGCAAGGTTATGAAATGACACTAGGCGACAAGACAGAATTGATCAGACCAGCCAGGGTGACTACCGGAACACTTGAAACTAACGAATAATAATTGAAACAACTATATGGCAAAAATTTTAGGAATCGATCTAGGAACAACCAACTCAGCGATCGCGATCATCGAAGCTGGTGAACCTGTGATCATCGAGAACAGCGAAGGTGCACGCACCACGCCTTCAATCGTAGCGATCAGCAAAACAAACGAGCGACTAGTCGGGCAAATCGCCAAACGACAAGCAGTCACCAACCCAACCAACACGATCTACGGGATCAAACGGTTTATGGGGCATGATTTTACCGATGAAGTAGTGCAGAAAGACATCGACGTAGTGCCGTACACTATCAAGAAGAGTGATAGTGGGGGAGTTATCGTGGAACTTGACGGCAAAGACTACCGCCCAGAGGAAGTATCAGCCATGATCCTCAGTAAGCTGAAGGCCGATGCCGAAGCAAAGATTGGTGAGAAAATCACCGAGGCGGTTATCACCGTGCCAGCGTACTTTAACGACTCGCAGCGAAAGGCCACCCAAGACGCCGGCAAGATCGCGGGACTAGACGTGAAGCGTATCATCAACGAGCCAACTGCAGCTGCCCTAGCCTACGGATTTAACAAAAAGAAAGAAGAGAAGATTGCCGTGTACGACTTTGGTGGTGGGACGTTTGACGTCACTATTCTAGAAGTCGGCGACGACGTAGTCGAGGTACAAGCCACCGACGGAAACGCCCACATGGGCGGGCGCGACATCGACCAGGCCGTCGTGCGACACCTGATTGCAGAATTCAAAAAGTCTGACGGGGTAGACCTTGGTAAAGACAAACTAGCCCTGCAGCGATTAGACGAAGCAGCTGAAAAAGCCAAGCTTGAGCTGTCATCTACAACTGAGTCGAACATCAACATTCCATTTATCTCACAGGGATCAGACGGGCCACTGCACTTCGACATTACATTGACCCGAGCTAAGCTAGAAGAGCTAGCGCACGAGTACGTCGACAAATCAATCGAGATCACCAAGCGCGCACTTGAGGCAGCGGGAGTGAAGAAAGAAGACATCAACGAAGTGATTCTAGTCGGTGGACAAACCCGCATGCCAGCTATCCAAAAGGCCGTCAAGGATCTGTTTGGCAAAGAACCCAATCGAACCATCAACCCAGACGAGGTAGTCGCGCTGGGAGCTGCGATCCAAGCGGGAATCTTCCAAGGTGACGTGCAAGACATTACACTGGTGGACGTGATCCCTCTCTCGCTCTCAATTGAAACCATGGGTAGTGTCGCGACCAAAGTCATCGAGAAAAACACCCATATTCCGACCAAGAAATCAGAAGTGTTCTCAACTGCCGCTGACAACCAAACCTCAACCGAGATCCACATCGTGCAAGGTGAGCGACCAATGGCCGCCGACAACAAGTCACTAGGTAAATTCGTACTAGACGGCATCCCGCCCGCACCACGCGGTGTACCACAGGTAGAAGTAACCTTTGATGTCGATAGTAACGGTGTACTCAACGTCACCGCCAAAGACAAATCAACTGGTAAGGAGCAATCAATCAAGATCGAAGCCAGCTCAGGCCTGACCCCCGAAGACATTGAGAAGATGAAAGCTGAAGCTGAAGAACACGCTGGTGAAGATGCCAAGAAAAAAGAACTGATTGAAGCTCGCAACCAAGCAGAGCAGTTGGTATACACCGCCGAGAAATCACTGAAGGATCATGGCGAAGGAGTACCTGCCGAAGTCAAAACCGAAATCGAAGACAAAGTTAAAGCCGTCAACGAAGCCAAAAGTGGCGACGACAAAGCAGCGATCGATACTGCTACAGCAGCACTATCTGACTCACTACAAAAGATTGGCGAGATTATGCAAAAAGCGGCGGAGGCAGCGCAAGCTGGTGCGGCTGACGGAGAGCCTGTGAAGGAAGGTGGGGAAGATGAACCTAAAGTCCATGAAGCTGAGGAGGTAAAGGGGGACAAAGCGGAAGAGGGTAAGAAATAGCGTGACGGTCTTTTCGGCAGCACGCTCGACTCGCATTCGCTCCCTGAGCGTATCTCCCAAACGCCCGTTGTGGTTATTCCACAATACTTAACTGCTGATAACTTGCCCCATTGCAAAGTCATCACTAAACATCTACTATTACCAACATTATGAAAGACTACTACGAAGTACTTGGCCTGCAAAAAGGCGCTAGCAAAGACGAGGTGAAGAAGGCCTTTCGTAAAAAGGCGTCCGAGTACCACCCAGACAAAAAAACGGGCAATGAGGAAAAGTACAAAGAAATCACCGAGGCGTACGCAGTCCTCAACGACGACAAGAAAAAAGCCGAGTACGACACCTATGGCCAATCGTTCAATGGTGCAGGTGGCGGTGGTGGCAACCCGTTTGGTGGCGGTGGTTTTGACTTCTCTGGCTTTCAGCAGGGTGGGGTAGAGTTTGACATCAATGATATCTTTTCTCAATTTGGGTTTGGTGGAGGCGGGCGACAACAGGCCAAGCGTGGGCGAGATATCTCGATTGATATTAATCTCAAGTTTGAAGATGCTGTGTTTGGTGTGGTGCGTAAAGTACTACTAACCAAGACTAATACTTGCAACACCTGTGACGGCAACGGGGCCAAGCCAGGTACCGAGCTATCAACCTGTACCACCTGTAACGGGCAAGGTAAGGTGCGCGAGCAGCGCCAGAGCATCATGGGCAGCTTTGATACTGTCCGTGAGTGTAATACCTGTAACGGTAGCGGTAAGGTTCCCAAAGATCGCTGTGGTACCTGCGCTGGCGTAGGGGTCGCCAAGGCAGAGGAAGAAATCGGGATCAAGATCCCAGCTGGGATCCAAAACGGCGAGGTGATCCGCATGACAGGCCGCGGCGAGGCCGTACCAGGTGGGCAACCTGGTGACCTGTACATCAAGATTCACGCCGAGGCCCACAAGACAATCAAGCGCGAAGGCACCACGCTGTCGACCACGCTCCCGATCAAGCTCACCGACGCTCTACTAGGTGCGACATACAGTGTAGCGACGCTCGATGGTAGCGTAGACATCAAGATCCCAGCCGGAGTCACCCATGGCGAAATGATGCGCATCAAAGAAAAGGGTGTACCAAGCGAGCGCGGCCGTGGTGACTTTATGGTGCGAGTCAGTGTGGAGACTCCCAAGAAACTATCAAGAAAAGCAATCAAGCTAGTAGAAGAGTTGCGGGCAGAGGGAATATAAAAAATAGCCGCTAGAAATAGCGGCTATTTTGTCTTGGTGTGCACTGTTGCAATTCGTTATTACAACAAAAACGATTGTTCAGTTGTGTTAAAAACAGTAACGGGTTGCGCTCGATTTGAATACACTTCAAACAGAACTGCCACAAGCAAAAAGATCATTCCTGCACTCACAAACCACCAAATCAGATTCATACCTATTCTCCACGCTAAGACTCCGTTTTTAGTATACTACGAACATGGAATCTCAGTCAGCTCGATTCAAACATGTGCAAGACGCCAAAAAGCTAACTATCAGTCAGCTATAATCAATCAATGGACTGGGGATTGATTGTTACGTTTTTATTTGAGATATCTTACTTGCTAGGAGTCTTTATGCTGTTTATGTTGTGGGCGACTATTAAGGGGCGACAGGCTCTGATCAATGTCATCATTGCGCTTTATCTGGCATTGCTACTGCTCATAGAATTTCCGTTTACCAGTTACCTAACCGACAACCTCGGCAGCAGCGTGGCGCAATCAGGCGGTCAGCTGGTGTTGTTTGCAGTATTTACCATCATGATGACCTGGCTGTGTCATCGCATCATGCCAGATGAATTCCGTGAAAAGCGCTTCGAGAGCTATTTTAAGAAAATGCTACTGGCGGCTGCAGCCAGTATTTTGGTCATGGCGTTTTCGTTTCAAGTACTTCCAGTCACCGATTTCCTCACCCCGGGCACACCACTACAGACGCTGTTTGCTCCTGAAGGTTACTTCTTCTGGTGGCTGGTGGCGCCACTTGTGATATTGTTTGTTTTATAAATGGATGCTTCAACTATTATTATTTTAGGAGTGTTTGCTGGTGTCTTGCAAGCCTATGGGTATTGGATTTATCATAAAGCACACACTTCAGCAGACACCGATCCAAATCCCTACACTTGGCTGATGTTCGCTTATGGGACGTTTCTGCTGACTATTCTTGAGCTTGATACAATCCTAGTTGAGTTTAGCCAACTTAATCTAGTCTCAGGAACCCTACTTGTACTTCCAACTGTTTGTTCACTGGGTGCAATTTGGATCTTTTGGAAAATCTACCAGAAGAACCGTGTGGCTCAAGCCCGAAGTATATTTTGGCCAGCAGATAGAACCGACCAAGCATCACTACTCACAGACATCGCAATTACAGTTGGCTATCTCGTTTGTTGGGTACTGCTAGTTTGGGCAACGATCACATCAGATATCCGTGACTCTATCGCTTGGTGGTTGCTATTTTTGTCAAATATTAGTGCCATACCTGGCTTTATTCCTATGTACCGGGCCGTTTGGAGACATGAAGAAGTTGAGTATATTCGCCCGTGGTTTATCTGGGGCACAGCGTACTTGTTTTTGAGCCTTGCGACCTTTATCAAGCTGGATACCATCTGGCACGCCTTGATGTTCTATCCACTAATTAATACACTGCTGCACTATGGGGTTTGTATCGTGGTACTTATAGCTCAGCGCCGCAATGGACCAAAGCTTACAAACGCGTAACTATGGCATACTCGCTTTGTGTACAGCCTCACTATGAGCTAACTATGTAGTGTATAAATAAAGCTTACAGATGAAAAAGTTACATACCAAAACCAGCACAATAAACGGCGTTGGCTTATACAGCTCAGAGAATATTAAGAAAGGAGAAACCGTGGGCTATATACACGGAGAGATTGTTGTATTTAGAGAATTCACACCCAAGATATCCAAGCAAATGCTTAACTGGATCGGGGTCGGACGTTACAGTTGGATAAATACTGACGATTCAATATTTCGATATATTAACCACTCTTGCCAGCCAAATGTAGCTATTGTCACAAAAAGAAAAGTTATAGCGATCAAAGACATTGCGTACAATGAGGAATTAATGATGGATTACTCTTTAACTGAGGCCGAACCTGATTGGAACATACCTATATGTTCATGCAAAAGTGTCGACTGTCGAGGAAACATCACACCTATTACCAAGTTATCTAAGCATACGTATCAAAAGAACAAACCACACATAACAAAAAATTTCCAAAGAGTATACGAAACACATAACAAATACAGTGATGTTTAATGTGAACAAACCAATCTACATGTCATGTTTCAGGCTATACTATATTTGATATGCAGTACTCCCAAAGATTTGCGCTCATCATAAGATCTATCACAATTTTATTGATTATATTTTCGATCTTTGTAACGTACTACGTAAAAGTTGTGCAGCAAGAATACGTTATCTTTACTAACCCCGAAGGCCCTGAAACAGTAGAATACTTCGCTGAACTATTTTCACAATGATAATGAATAATATTGCTGATCCTTCAATCTGTCTCTGGGACCCAGCGCCGTATTTGATATTTTCAGATAATATTTGGGGTAATTTTATTTATTATTCTCACCTGTTCCCATCATTGTCAGTTTTACTGATAGCGTTCTTTGTATTTAAAAATAATCCAAAAGCAAAGACTTCAGCCGCGTTGCTATTTCTAGCTTTAGTATTTACCGCCTGGAGTTTAATTGACCTAGTGTTGTGGGCATCAGAAAGGTCAGATTTAATAATGTTCTTTTGGTCGATCCTTATTCATTTTGACCTACTGATTTACGTTGCATCGTTTTACTTCATCCACACGCTACTCAAAGACCAGTGGCCATCTTGGCGTTCAGAAATTGTAATTGCAGCACTATTTGTTCCTCTCGTTTTGCTGGCACATACACCAATAAACTTGCTAGGGTTTGACTTCACTAATTGTTGGCGCGAAGCACTCGAAGGGCCTTTGTGGCAGTCTTATGTATATTATGCTGAAGCTGCAATCGCGCTTTGGATACTAGTATTTGCTGTCAGAGAAATCAGAAAACCTGAGAATAAGCCACGACGAGTCGAATACTCACTTGCCACTGCAGGTATTCTAGCCTTTCTTATATCTTTCTCAGTCGGCAATATTCTAGGTAGTTTTGAAGTAAACTGGGAGTTGGGGCAATACGGCCTCTTTGGCATGCCGATCTTTGTGGCTTTTATTACTTATCTGATGGTCAGATACCAGACCTTTAAAGCCAAGGTGTTGGCAACCGAAGCGCTTATCGCTGCGCTTGGTGTACTAATCTTATCTTTACTTTTTGTTCCAAAAATTGAAAATGTGCAAGCGATCGCTGCAGTTACCTTGGTCATTACTATCTTGCTTGGAATATTATTGATCCGAAGTGTAAGACAGGAAGTAGTACAGCGGCAAAAAATCGAAACTCTAGCCCAGGACCTTGAGCAGGCCAATGTTCGCCTCCAAACCCTCGACAAGCAAAAGTCTGAGTTCGTGTCGATCGCCTCACACCAATTGCGCAGCCCGCTGACTTCTATCCGCGGTTATGCGTCGATGTTGGTTGATGGTAGTTTTGGATCGATTCCGACCGAGGCAGTTGAGCCACTGGAGCGGATCGAGACCTCGGCCAAGCGCATGGCACTGGCGGTCGAAGACTACCTCAATGTTTCGCGCATCGAGTCGGGCAATATGAAGTATGAACTATCTGATTTCAACCTAAAAGACGAGATTGGGAAGGTCACTGACGACATTCGACCGACAGCACTCAAACAAGGATTGGTTCTATTGTTTCGCTCCAACCTGACGAGCACTGGCATAGTGCATGCCGATATTGGAAAAACCGTTCAAATCGCTCACAACCTGATTAACAACGCCATCAAATATACTCCCAAAGGATCTATTACAGTGTTTGTGCGAGACGACCTCAAGACAAAAATGATCTATGTCGACGTGATTGATACTGGTGTCGGCTTGAGTGCTCAATCAATTGAAATCTTATTCCAAAAGTTCAGTCGGGCTGATGGAGCTAACAAAGTAAATACTACCGGCACAGGTTTGGGATTATTTGTAGCCCAAAAAATGAGCGAGGCAATGGGTGGAACTATTACAGCGCATTCGGCTGGTGAAGGTAAGGGGTCACGATTTACCGTATCAATGCCACTACAGATGTAAGAAAGAACAAAGCCTCGTAGTAAGCTTGCTTGCTACGGGGCTTTTGCTACACTGTTGATTACTATGTCTGAACCAAAACAACGACTATTAACTGGCCTCCAATCATCTGGCTCACTACATATCGGCAACTATTTTGGCGCGCTCAAGCCATTTGTCGATATGTACGAGCAATACGACAGCTACCTGATGGTGGCCGACTATCACGCCCTGACTTCACTACGCGACCCAGTACAAATGCACGCCAATATCATCAACGTCGTCAAAGACTACCTAGCCGTCGGCGTCGACCCAGCCAAGTGTGTGCTATTTCGCCAATCCGACAACCAAGACCACATGGAGCTGGCCTGGGTATTTAACTGTATGGTCACCATGCCGTTTTTGATGCAAGGCCATGCCTACAAAGACAAGGTCGCCAAGGGCATCGAGCCCAATGCTGGCCTCGCAACGTACCCGATGCTGCAAGCTGCCGACATCACCCTGTACAACATCGATGTTGTACCAGTGGGGGAGGATCAGCGACAACACCTTGAATACGCGCGCGAGGCAGTCGGGAAATTCAACCGAGCGTACGGCGAAGACCTACTCAAAGCGCCAGCCGAGAAAATTATTGATACCGTCGGCATCGTCCCTGGCACCGACGGCCAGAAAATGAGTAAAAGTAAGGGTAACACCATTCCACTGTTTGGTACCACGGCCGAAATCGAGAAGGCAGTGATGGGGATCGTGACCGACAGCACCGGCGACCGACCAGAACATGTCTACGCCATTCACCGCTTGATCAAGTCAGAAGCCGAACTGGCACCAATCTACGAGACTCACAATGGCCGCTACGGTGACCTCAAGAAAATCTTAGCCAGAGACCTAGAAGCCTTCATCGCTCCGATGCGCGCCAGGCGTGACAACATCACCGACCAGCAAGTAATCGAAGTACTAGCCGACGGAGTCGCCCGAGCCAAAGTAACCTCCAACCAAACTATCACCTCCGTCCGCAGCGCTATTGGCCTTAATTTATAATTTATGGAACGAACACTTATTTCACAACTCAGTAGCAAGAAAGGCGAAACTGTCACCATCAACGGCTGGGTTGATGTGCGCCGTGATCAAGGGAAAATGGCGTTTTTTGATTTCCGTGACCGCAGCGGTACAGTGCAAGGGGTAGTGTTTGGCAAGCCCGAGGTATTAGAAATCGCTAAGACTGCCAGGCCAGAGTCATCAGTTGCAATCACTGGTGTAGTAAACGCGCGCCCAGAGAAGATGATCAACAACAAAGTCGACAACGGAGACATCGAGCTTGAGATCACAGACATCGAGATTCTCAATCAATCAGCCGAAATGCCGTTTGACATGGAAGCGGAACTGAACATGGAGACTAACCTCGACAACCGCCCGCTGACCCTCACCCGCAAGCGTGAGCGGGCCATCTTTACCATCCAAGCCGCGATCACCAAGTGTTATGGTGAATTCCTGCGAAGTGAAGGCTTCACCGAATTCCAAGCACCCAAACTAGTAGGAGGCGACGCCGAAGGGGGAGCGGAGGTATTCAAGGTAGAATATTTCAAAGACCGTACCGCGTACCTGGCGACCAGTCCACAATTGTACAAGCAAATCATGGTCGGTGCGTTTGAGCGAGTATTTTCAATTGCTACAGCTTTCCGGGCCGAAAAAAGTGCCACTTCGCGCCACCTCAGCGAATACAGCTCACTCGATATGGAGATGGGCTTTATCAAGGATCACGTCGACATCATGCGCGTCGAGACAGCCCTGATGAAACACATCACGGCGTATGTGGCTGAACATCACCAAGCTGAACTGGCAGTGCTAGGCATCGACACACCAGCGATTCCAGACGGCGACGTCTTCCCTCACATGAAGCTAAACGCTGCGCTGGAACTCATCAAAGAAAAAACCGGCGCTGACAAAACTGGCTCAGACGACCTCGATCCAGAAGATGAGCGATTCTTGTCAGAATACGCCCGCACCGAGCTAGGTAGTGATTTTATTTTCATTACCCATTACCCAGTCAGCAAGCGTCCGTTCTACACTATGGAAGACAGTGAAGACATCGGCTACACCAAGTCATTCGACCTGCTATTCCGCGGCGTCGAAATCACCACTGGTGGCCAACGCGTGCACGACCTAGAAACCCTCAAGGAAAAGGCCAAGGCCAAAGGTCTCGACCCAGCCAAGTTCGACTTCTACCTGCAGGCATTCAAATACGGCATCCCACCACACGGCGGCTGGGGCATGGGCCTAGAGCGACTCACCGCCAAGTTCTGCGGCGTAAAGAATGTAAAGGAAGCGACATTATTCCCGCGAGACATTAACCGAATTGATACGCTGCTCAGTGCTGGTGAGAGCAAGACTGAGGAGGTTGCGTAGTGTGGTTACACTCAGAGAGTACTAGTGCGGCGGCTTGGGGTGAGGAATACCTGGGCGAGCTTTTCGGCAGCACACTCGACTCGCTAGCTCCCTGAGTGCACATGCCAAACACTCGCTGTGGTGACTCCAGCATTTTGCAATGCTAATGGATCTGTCAGCAGTAAAGTACAGCGGACAAACCACAACGTGTGTTTGGGGGATGCCCTTAGGGACCAAAGGGAGTCTCAGTCGCTCCCGAAAAGCACGTCACGATCTTCCTAACAAAAGACCAGCACAACCCGCTGGTCTTTTGTTATACTACCCATATATGAAACAATCCTATCGACCTTCAGATGAAATATTAGCTAAATACGCTGAGCTACTCGTTAAATTTGGTTTGCAGAGCAAAGACGGCAAACAGCTTAAAAAGGGCGCTGTAGTGCGGTTTGTGGTGCCTGAGGTGGCCAAGCCGATGTACTGGCACTTGCAGACTGCGATCCTTAAAGCAGGCTTCAACCCGCTGGGTGTATATCTACCGAGTAACGATACCACCTATAAATTCGACAAAAACGTCTTTGATAACTCAAGCAACCAGCAGCTTGAGTTTTATGCTGAAAAATATTTGGGTGGAGTGATTGACCAAATCGACGGAGTTATTTCTATCATCGCCAATAGTGATCCACTTTCCCTGGCTGAAGTCGATCCAAAGAAAATCATGAAGCGCGGAGCAGCAACGAAACCATACCGAACCAACTTCTTCAAAAAAGTTAACAATGGGAAATTGTACTGGACACTTGGACTATACGGAACTGACGCCGCTGCCAAAGAAGCTGGTATGTCGACCAAAGCTTTTTGGAATCAGATCATCAATGCGTGTTACCTAGATGCTGCCAACCCAGTAGCAGAGTGGAAGAAAATAAACAAAACTGTGCAAAGTACCGCCCAGAAGCTGACCAACCTACAAATCAAGTCAGTCCACATGGTCGGAGAGGACGTCGACCTGACGGTCGGAATTGGAAAAGACCGCGCTTGGAAAGCGGGTGGTGGGTGCAACGTCCCATCGTACGAAGTGTTCACCTCACCCAACTTTCGCGAGGTCAACGGTTGGATCAAGTTCAACCAGCCACTACTGCGCTACGGTGCGCGGATCGAGGGAATCGAACTGCACTTCAAAGACGGCAAGGTTACCAAAGCGACTGCAACTAAGAACGAAAAGCTACTCAAGGAAATGATCAAGAACAAAGGGGCCAACCAAGTAGGGGAGTACTCGCTAACCGACGCACGAATTTCGCGCATTACCAAGTTTATGGCCGAGACACTCTACGACGAAAATGTTGGCGGCAAATACGGCAACTCGCACATCGCACTAGGCAGCGCCTACCGCGACTGCTACGTCGGTGATGTTGCCAAGGTGCCAGAGGGCGACTGGGAAAAACTCGGCTACAATGACTCAGTAGTACACACCGACATAGTCACAACAACCGACCGCACCGTAACCGCAACCCTCTATGATGGAACCAAGAAGGTGATTTACGAGAAAGGGCAGTTTACGATTTAGCCAGCTGTTATACTTCAGAGAATGAGCACCGTCACCCTCGATCCGGAAAAGTTCGCTATCAAGACTGAGGTCTTTGAGGGGCCTTTGGAGTTGTTGATTGAGTTGGTGGAGAAGCGGAAGCTTTTGATTAATGATATTTCCCTTGCTACCGTGACCGATGAGTATATGCAGCGGGTGAGCCTGATGCAGGAGTTGTCGCTGCCCAATACCGTGCAGTTTGTCACCCTTGCGGCCACACTACTACTGATTAAATCCAAGTCACTCTTGCCGGTATTAGAGCTAACCGAGGAAGAAGAGGGGAGTATTGAAGATCTGCAAGAACGTCTCAAGCAATATCAGCTGTACCGTGATGCAGCGCTGCCGCTGGCGAGCGAGTTTGGCAAGGTTGTGCTGCACGAACCGCGCTATAATCTGCCGCGTGAGCCGCTGTTTGTGACTGATGACTTTTGTAACCTCGGTGAGCTGCAAGCGGCGATGACTCGAGTGCTACACAACCTGCCGCGAGAGACCGCACCAAAAGTGCGCGCCACGGTCAAGCCAACCATCAGCCTAGAAGACATGATGACCAAGCTCAAGCAACGGATCGAGCTGCAGATGCACACTAAATTCTCAGACCTACGCCGCCACGAACCCGAGCATAAAAACGTCATTGTGGGCTTTTTGGCGATCTTGGAATTGTTCAAACAAGGCAATATCTTGATCACCCAAAGTGCGCGCTTCGAGGATATTCACCTAGAGTCAGAGCGATCAAGTACGCCGAAGTACTACTAGGAAAAAGTCAGGGCGCCAGGTAGCTATATATGCTATATTTGCTCACATACTATGGACTTGCACGTACTCATCGAAGGAGTGTTGTTTTTTAAGGCGACACCGCAAAAAAAGTCTGCCTTGCAGCAGTTGTTTGCGGCCGACGACGAAGCGTTTGGAACTGCGCTTGATCTGCTGCGCGTGCGGCTGCAAGCTGGAGCAGTGCGCCTACTCGAGACCGACACCGAGGTGCAGCTGGTAACCGCGCCTGAGCTGAGTGAATTTATCGACACCTTGCGCAAAAACGAGCTAGGCCAAGACATCGGCAAGGCGGGTGCCGAGACCCTCGCCATCGTGCTGTACCGCGAGCCAGTGACCCGTAGCGAG
>Ga0306872_100457_pt1 | contig 16065 bp, 18 predicted proteins | sample AntRauMeHopE1498_FD_190455 | JGI IMG/M metagenome (GOLD analysis project Ga0306872, IMG submission 190455) | Saline lake microbial communities from Rauer Islands, Antarctica - Metagenome Hop E1 #498 (v2) (version 2) | ecosystem: Environmental > Aquatic > Non-marine Saline and Alkaline > Saline ...
CCCCGCCTTGAAGGGGTCGACGACTCTGGTTTAGACGGGTAACGAGAGGGTAGTCACGGTCTCTCTTATATTGCGGGGCTTGGTGGGCAACCATCCGGTCGCCCATTTAAGCCTTCAGGATTCGAACTCCTGAATGGATTCCATCCCCTACATACAATATACAACCCCCGCCTACCTTGTGGGCGATGTTGGTATACAACTACTCCCTCAAGACGCATTTGGGAACATGGCAAAACATCGACGCCAGCACACCGAATTGCACATTGCCGCAGTGGGGAGGGAATTCTCAGGAGGAGTTGGAGTAGCAGAAGGCGTTGGCGAGGCTGTTCCAGGAGGAGCCGCCTCGGGAGAGCTAATTGCAACAAGCTCAGGAAGAGCAAACTTCTTGTTCTTTGAGCAGCTTGCTAATTCCTTTTTCAATGCCGCCGACTCTTGATGTCTGCTTGTTTTCGCTAAATGCTCTTCAAGAGCGCCTGAGATTGAGTCAACATGCCTGAAATCACCATGGACCCTGGCGAAAATAATAGCCATCTTCACGAACGATTTGGACTAAAGGTCATTCCCTTGTTCATAGAGGCTCTGAGGTGTCTCGTAGGCCTTTTGAGACCGCATTGAGGGGTCGCTTTCCAAGTATAAATATCAAGACTTTATGAAGAGTGATTGTCTCGACGTGGGCTTTTCTTAAGGGGGAAAGAGCTCATCTTTGACCCCTGTGGATAACTTAAACGGAGTAATGAGTGAATAGGGTTTGATTCAGGGATGAGCTGTTATTTCTGTGAAACGCATTCACCTCTTAGAAGTCAACGCATCAAAGACTCGTGGCAATGGTTATGCCTTGAGTGCGCTTTCTTCGAATTCCCGCTCGTAAACCTCATGAATGAAGTCAACGAAATAGGTATTGAACAGGGCGAATTTGGACCTCTTTTCACGAATGAGGTCTATTGCTTCTGTGGCTGTTAAGCCCTCTTGGATGAGGACTAGGGCAACAATTAGTGATGAGCGGTTTAGTCCCGCCTGGCACTTCCCTGCCACCACCTTCCCCCGCTTCCACTCTGAATGCAGCCATTCCGCTAATGCTCTAATTTCTGGTTTAGAAGCCTCATCTATTTCTGCGTCTGCAATCCCAAAGCGTTGTTCGCGGACGTAGTAGCCGATTGGATTTGCGTGACCATACAAGCAGACCACTGAGTCAAATACCGAGGGCCGTGAGAGTGCATGGCTTGATTTGCCTCGTTGAATTACGTCTTCATCTAGAGTCCCCGAAATGTATAAGTTGGGGAGGATTTCCGAGTACAGGTTTCCGTTATCGATATTCATTTTTATACCTCCAAAAGTAGTTTGTGATTTCTGTTGATAGCCGAGACTTGAATGAATCTTTCGTCTCTTGCCATGTATGCCCTGGCGTCAATCAGCTCATTGCCGCCCGCCATCAGCGAGGCCCAGTCATCGTCAGACAGCATGCGCATCTTCCCGAGGGCTGAGTCAGCGATGAACTGTTGCACTTCGGACTTGGCTAGTGCTTTGAACGAAAAGCCCTCTAAGTCGAATGACATAGACCTGAGGGTCTCTCTCAGAATCTCCTTAAATGCAGACTCGTTTGAGTAGAACTCCATGGTCAGAGGCTCCCCCTCTAGCCCGACTAGGACCCCATTCTGACCCTCATGGGACCCTAAGTTAGTTCTCAGTGTCCGCTGGGTCTCCTGCACGCTGGGGTCTGAAATGGCGTCTTCCCGCATGATTTGCTCCAGCGAACTTGTTGGCCGCGTCCCAGACCGAGACTCTTGACGAGCCACCTGGTTCCAGACGCGAGACTGCCTCTGGGAGCTATTCAGAACCCATTCACGCTTAGAAACTTCATAGTCCCAGCCAGCAGCAATAACTGAGAGCGGTGCACGTCCAGCGTCAGCGCGATTGCTTCCATTGGACCACCTGCCCTTTTCAACGCATGAAACATCTGCGACTATTGCACGCCCAGCTGGGATGTACTCAAGACCGTTGAATGAACGCACTTGCAGGAGCTCTGCACCCACGACCCAGCCACTGGGAATGATGAAGTCGCTGTCGGTGAGGTTGTGCACCTCAATGCTGCCGACCCGAGGCCCATCCCCGTCGTCGTACTCAGAAAACTTGAGTTCGTTGGTGAATGGAGGTGTCTTGTATTTTTGGTCCGAAAGCCCATGCCAACGAAGTGGCCAAACCTCCAGAGGTCCTATGCGTTGTGGTTTTCCTACCTGTATGTCTTGTGTCATTTCTGCCTCCCGATGTTGACAGATTACAACACATGTTGACACTTGTCAACATTACTCATGATTTTTACCCCTCGGCCAGAAGTAGGATTTGAGCATGGGTAAAAAAGTGGACGTCGACGACCTGGTGGATGCTCGAGAAGTGGCAGAAATGCTTGGGCTCTCGTCCCCAAGGGCTGTGGCGGTTTACGCGTCCCGAGGTCTGCCCGACCCGATTATTGACCGAGGCCGAAACACTGCAAAGCTTTGGCTGCGTCAAGACATAGAGCGCTGGCTGAGGGATAGGTCCAGCTCAAAATCCTCAGGGGTAAAAATTACGGACCTGTAAGAGGCCACTATTCCGTGAGGGGCTCGGCTCTGCTATGGGGGCGTTCTAGGGGTAGCGTGAAAAAGCCAAAAAGTATGGGATTATTAAGTTTCTATATCTCATCACTGGAATTGCGTCGTTCGTTGCAATCGGCAATCTTCCATTCGGCTACTTCGAATTTCTTAGATGGCTAGTTACGGTCGCTGGAATCGCCCTGGCTCTTCAGGCAAGAGCTGAAGGCAAGCGAGCTTGGTTACTCTTGGCTATGCCAGCGGTAGCCATATGAAACCCGTTTTTTGGGTAACAATGATGAAGAGTTCCTGGTAAATTTCTAACCTGATTGCTGGAGTAGGATTTCAAGCGGCTTAGGCAAACAAGGAGCTCAACGCCTCAAGGTCATATAGGTCCAGTGGACGGCTTCAGGTAGGCACTAATAAGGTGGTCCCTACTTTCCATAAAGCTCTCCGCGAGTCGGGCGCATAGGTTTAGCCCTCGAAATCATTCGAAATCTAATCAAGACTCACCAAATCTTTGTGCTTCTCGTAGTCAAAGCTCTCAAAGAAAACAGAATTTAGCTTCATGGCGACAGATGGTCCAGAGCTGGGGTGATATGACCATGACGCTGAGACTTCTGCATCTCCCTCTAGGACAGTCCAATTATCCTTGACAAGCCCCTGCAAAGAGTTCGTGCTGGACCATCGACTTGTGATTGCTGGGGTCATCCCAGCCTTGTCTAAGAGGCATTCAACGCTCGCGTATTCGGCGCCGAATATGTCGTTGTCACCGCGTCCGTCGATAGTTAGATTTCGCTGGTCAAATTCAACTCCGAAAAGGACACCCGTAAACAAGACCCCGCACCCGCCGCCATCGGCCACTCTTCGGAAAAAAGACGTAACTTGAACCTGGCGGTCTAAGAACATGCGCTCAACCGAAAGTTCTAATTGGAGTTGTGCCGCTTTGGCTTCGAGTCGTGCCTCTTCGGCTTCGATTCGTGCCTCTTCGGCCGCCGCCTCATTCCGCTGCTGGACGAGTGCAGTAGCGCCGAAAATACCCGAACTGATGACGAGAACTAGGCCAACAGCTAACGCTATTAGCTTTTTAGGAAAGGTCTTCCTGGGTTCAGGTTTTTGTGGCTCCAGCCACTGGCTCCCATCCCAGAAACGCCGAATTCCATCCTCGCCTTTGTAAAAGCCCTTTGGAAGCTCATCTGTCAATTCCCTGCCCCCTATCGACTCTGGTTAGCAGCCTAGTGGGACTCCGATGTAACGAAGTTTCTTTGCGCTGGAATCTACCGAGAAGGCGCGAATACTGATGAGAGCTTGAGCCACGCAAACAGGGCATAGTTGGCCTATGACCTAACCACTACCCACAGAATTGTTGAGATAGGCCAAAATTACTGTCAAGCTGGTCGAACAACTGCGCTCCGTTTGATGGAGAGCCGTTCGAGATGAAACCCTTCAGGTCCAGACTGAGCTCACTCATCTTGTCAAGCCAAGAGGCGTCTGAGCCAGTTTTGGTCGCTGCAACCCCACTCCAAACGGCAGCAGCAGATGCGAGAGTGTTCGCCGCCGCCCTAGGAGAAGCAGTACCGCGGTCAAACATTCTCTGAACAGAAGAAATCGCGCTATTAATTGAGCTGCACTCCGTGGACGAGAGTGTTGTGGGTGAATTTTGGGACTGAGGTGCGGTTGTGCCCCCGAGCGGTCTGATTTGGCTCGTCCCAACCTCGCCAGAGTCAGCGATTTTCTCGTTATCTGAGGCGGGAGCGAAAATGACGATGCCCACAAGAAGGCAAAATAGACTGACCGCGGCAATGAACGCCTTGTTCTTCCATAGGGAAGTATTCGCGGGGCGTTTCCCATCGAGGCGAACATTGCCTGGACGCGAGAATGAGGACGAGCTAGCGCTTACCTGCCGAAATTGCTCTCGAGGCTTAAAGGCCAGGATTATGGCCTCGAAGATTCCAAGGAGCAGGGGAATTCCTGACCAGAAAAATACTAAGTAGAGAATTCCAAGTCCATTTTTGCCAAGGTAAAACTTGTGTGCGCCAAAGGACCCAAGCACTAACGCAAGAGAGACCGCCAACCACTTGGACTTATCTGGATACTGAGCGCCGACGTTGGCTTTTTCATGGCCCAAAACTGGGACCTGATTTCTACCCTCTGGACGGACGTTAGTCTCTTGCCCGCAGGAGCTGCAGAATTTCGCCGACTCCTGAACTTGCGTCCCACACTTACTGCAATACATGTGTCCATCCTTTTTTTATTCGACACCAGCGCGTGCAATTCGAGCCTAATTTGTTTCTAAAGCTCCTTATCTGACTGCAGGTAGGACTTCTTCCTTGACCACTCTCTTAATAAGAGTGTAGGAATCTAAGAACCACTTCCTGTAAGTAGCCCAGTCTTGAGTCTGCTCGATGCCCCCATTGGGTCCGTAGTAAGAAATTCGACACGCCTTTTTGCCATCTAGTGCGTTCCACTCAAGAGCTGCACCTGTCAGGGCTTCGATGGCATCCTTATTCGCGAGCACGGAATCGAACCTGGCTTGATTCACCTCAGGGTCGGCACTTCCAAAGTAGATTTCAGTCCTGAGCCCCTGAGCGTAAAACACAAGATTAAGGTTCAAGCCCGACACGCCGATTCCGCTAGGGAGCCAGTTCCTAGCCCAAGCTGTGCGGGACGTGAACTCAGGTAAGTCGGTAGAAACTTCGTCTATGAAGCTGCGCCAAAAGTTGGAGTACGCCTTTGTCTTTTCAGACTCGAAGTTACCCCCGCCTGAAGTTCGAATCTCCTTTACCCAACTATTGGGCTCAACCACAATGTCCAACATGGGTGCGGGCATTGAGTCACCAATTTTTATAGCCTTCACTTCTATACCGAAGAACAACGTCTCTGAATCTGTCACAGAATTTAGCCACTCGAGGGCAGCTCTATGCTCAGCCCTGATTGACTTCGCCAACCAAATGATTATGGATGGCTCTGTTCCACCAGCGTAGGTAAGCAGCTGGCCAAGATGACTATGGTTTGAAGTTTCAAGTTGATTCTCGACAATTACCCTGCGACCAGTGGTCAAGTCGGACCCAAAGAGGTCAAGGGAGAACTTCCCAACAGGTTTTTCGCGCACGAAGGCGAGGTCTAGGCCCAATAGGGAGCCCAGCTCATCAGGGTTCTCCTCTAGCCAAGGAGTGAATGATGAAGCCTCGTGCGGCCAAACCTCTCTAAGCGGTACTTCTTGAATTTTACCCAGCTTCATAAACGGCCCCCTGTGTCGTCTCTTCTTATTCCAGCCTACAAGGAGGCGTTCCTCAGCCAAACTTGACAGTGTCTCGCATTTGGATTGGGTCGTAGGGTGTATGCGAGGCAGCGGAGAGGGCGTTAGTGATGGTGGCAACACAGAACGTTGCTAGACAGAAGAGCTAGCCCTTGAAGAGTTTTGCGCCCAGACATCCCCCTGCATTGTGGTCGACTGACATCGCGCAAAAAAACGTCATCCGCTAGCAATACAGTTGAGTTATGGCGAATGCAAATCTTGGGGACGCAAAAAAAGCGAAGAACGATGAGTTCTACACTCAATTTCACGATATTGAAAAAGAGATGAACGCGTACCTTGAATACAACCCTGAAGTATTTAAGGATAAAACTGTTCTGCTCCCATGCGACGACCCTGAATGGAGCAACTTCACAAGATACTTTGCTCAGAACTTTGAAAAATTGCAGCTCAAGAAACTAATCAGCACTAGCTACGCACCGAACAGCAAACCTAGAGAGATTCCCTACCAACCAACACTTTTTGAAATCGACAGTCCCGAATTTGATGAAACCAAAACCGTCTCCAACGGAAAGATTTTTACTCTGTCTCACGACAGGACAGGTGACAAAAACATCAACGTGGAGGACCTTGAATGGGGTTACCTCGAAGGGGACGGTGACTTTCGAAGTGCCGAAATCAAAACACTTCGTGACGAGGCGGATGTCATAATAACTAACCCGCCCTTTTCGCTTTTTCGGGAGTTTTTGGCGTGGATTGTTGAGGCAAAGAAGGAGTTCGCGCTCATCGGCAACATGAACGCGATTACCTACAGGGAAGTGTTCCCACTTATCAAGGAAGACCGAATGTGGCTCGGGAATGGCTTCCACGCAGGCAATGCCTATTTCTCTTCCCCCGTTTCCCGACATTACGCGTCAGGTGTATTTGATGAGAAATCGGGTTTGGTCAAATTTAGAAACGTCATCTGGTTTACCAATCTCGACCATGGCCGCCGCCACCAGCCATTGCCGTTGATGACCGAGGCGGACAACATCAAGTTCAGCAAGCACAAGGCAGTCAAAGGAATCGGATACCAAAAGTATGACAACTACGATGCTATTGAAGTTCCCTTTACCTCCGCGATACCGAGTGACTATGTCGGCGCTATGGGGGTGCCAATAAGTTTCCTAGACAAATATGACCCTGACCAGTTCGAAATTCTCGGCTGCACCGAAAGTGAAGGAAAGGGTTATTCGAACGGGTTGTGGGACTCAAACAGTAAAGTTACTCAGCCTGTAGTGACTGGTTCGAGGATTTACAAGCGGATTTTTATTCGAGGCAAGAAAGGCAAGATATGAAGACCAAACTCCGAGAGTACCTAGTTAGTTTGGTCTCGGAAGGCTTCGTCTACAACGAGCTAGAAGGTCGTGGTCTCTTTGGCCTGTCGGGTCGACTGACCATTCAGCCCGAGTACCAACGGAACTACATTTACGCAGACGGCAAGCGCGACGTCGCGGTCATTGATTCGCTCCTCAAGGGCTACCCGCTCGGCCTGATTTACTTCAACAAATTAGAAGATGGAAGTCTTGAGATTCTCGATGGCCAGCAGCGGGTTACGAGCTTTGGTCGTTTCGTCACAGGCAAGTTTGCGATTACTGATGAGAACGGGATGCAGCAGTACTTCAGCGGGTTGGCGAAGGACAAACAGGAGAAGATTCTCAACTCTGCGCTTCTGGTCTTCGAATGCGAAGGAACCGAGTCTGAAATCAAAGAATGGTTCAGAACCATCAACATTGTTGGGGTCCCACTGAACAACCAAGAACTTCTCAACGCTGTCTACTCGGGGCCGTTCGTCACTTTGGGCAAAGAAGAGTTCAGCAACACACAAAACTCAAACGTCCAAAAGTGGAGTGCCTACGTCAGTGGCAGCGTCAATCGCCAGGATTATTGGGAGCGGGCGCTCGAATGGACGAGCGGTGGTAAAGACAAAGTGGGCGACTACATGAGCCGTCACCGTTTCGATACGAGCATCAACGAGGTTAAGACGTACTTCACCACAGTTATTGACTGGGCGTCTTCAGTATTCTTAGAGGTGGAAAGTGAAATGCGTGGGTTGGAGTGGGGTCGACTCTATGAGGCCTTCCATGGGAAGTCATACAGCCCCAAGGAAATTGCAAAAGCGGTAAAGGAGCTTTACGGAGACCCCTACGTGAAGAGCAGGAAGGGCATTTGGGAGTTTGTACTAGGAGGCTCCACGGAAACCAAGCTGCTCGAAGTAAGAGTGTTCGATGACGCGACTAAGAAGTCTGCTTATAAGACTCAGGGATTGGAGGCAGAGGAGAGAGGCGTTTCAAACTGTCCTCTATGCGCCTTGGGCCGCGATGCCAACCAGTCCAAGGTTTGGATGTTGAATGAGATGGAGGCGGACCACGTTGCTGCGTGGAGTAAGGGCGGAAAAACAAATCCTGAAAATTGCCAGCTTCTCTGTAAAACTCATAACCGCGCCAAGGGCAACAGGTAAAAGTCGAGTCCGAAATAACTCTGGCTGCACCAATTGGTTTATCGTTTTATCTCCATCTCGCATTTCTTGTCACTTCCATCTCAGTCTGGGGTCCTGATAGGTTGAAGAATGTAATCTTCAATTTTCAAGGGGCATGAGTTTTCTGAACGGGGTGGGAATGAAGAGTTTTTCTGGTTCAAAAATACTCTTATCAATTGTTGTTGTGTTAGGACTGGTGAGCGCGGGGGCGGTTTTTCTAGTGTTCCTTCCGCCCGAAAAGCCTGCAGACCTAGAATCCGCAACTGGCTTATCGACGGCAGAACTAGTTGTGGTTGCAAATAATGAGTGTGAAACGTACGACGCAATACTCAGCTCATCAGCTGCGGGTACGGAATATCAATATTGGGTCGACGAGATGTCTGCTATCGGAACAGCAGAGGATGCTTCTTCTTACAGAAACCGACAGAATGCGGTTTACGGTTTTGCGAAACTTGACATCTTCGACAGCCTGCAGCGACGAGGAGCGTTTACTCTTCAAACACTTATTTTTGAAGTGACTGAATTAAATGGGCTTCAGTCGGGCAAGTGGAATATGACGAGGCTGAAAGACTTTCACTCCGACACATTCTCAACCCTTGCGGGAAACATGGTTAATTTGTCTTTGGAACAGTGTGGGCTGACTGAACTCAGTTCGGGGATGCAGATGCTTAATCGACAAGCAATACGCGTCATGGCCTTAGCAAACTCCTCCTCGATACAATCTCCGAGCGCTAACGAGTCGCTCGCTCAAGAAAATGCCCGACTTAAAGCGCAAGCTTATTTACGCTCCTCTTCTTTCTCTCGAAGCGGATTAATTTCGCAACTGGAGTTCGAAGGATTTAGCAATGCTGATGCCACCTATGGTGTGGATTCTTTGCGCACCAACTGGAATTCTCAGGCAGCTAAGACGGCCGCCGCTTATCTGAACTCCTCCTCGTTTTCGCGAGAGGGCTTGAAAAGTCAGCTCATGTTTGAAGGCTTTAGTCCCGCCCAAGCAGAGTTCGGGCTAAATGCTGTTGGATACTGACGAGTGCCCGCTGGCAAAGAACTATGCCAGGGTTACGCCCTATGGGCACCCTCTACAATGAGGGTCTAGAAGGTCGCAGCCTCTCATCGCATCTCTGGTAGTCGCAGGTCCCCTCGTTCAACCATGTCAACCAAAGAGTTAATCGTGAACTCAGCTTTAGCCATAAATAATCTCCCCCTGAGACTCTAGGGCAGAGGAGCCTTCCACCAGCTGGCCTGGATTGAAATCCGAGAAAAAATTAAGCAGTTTTTAGTTGGACACGGAGTCTAGTTTTAGGCACTTTCCTTTGCATAAACAGTTTTTTACTCAGTCTCGCCCGAGTGAGAGTCAGCTAATCTAAGGGATGTTCGAATTCCTAAGAATTTGAGAATTTGGCACCTAGGGTCTGCGCTCTGGAAATTCCAAGGCGCACCCCCAACCACAGAACCACACTTCTTTTTAGCTCCTTACAGAAGATAAGTTTTTTATATAAGAAGTTAGATTGCGCTGTGGTTCTGTGGTTTGAGAGCTTTTCGTTTAGAAATTACTGAACTGGTTAGCTTTGAATGCTACCCCTGTGTACCCTCGCTCCTTTGACCCAGAGCTCTTTGCCACCCACTTCTCTTGAACGGCATCACCCCCAAGCTCTTCAAGCATTGCGTAGAACTGGCTCTTGGTGTCAATCTCGAGTTTTCGCTCCCTGCAAAAAGCCGCATAGGTATCCACCAAGTGGCTTTTTCCAATTTGAGAGGTGAAGCTTTTAGAGAATTCAAGACGTTCGTTTATGAATAGCGCCGAAGAGTTGCAACTGAACTCATATTCCTCTAGAGCTCTCTTGCAGGCCTCTGGCTGGCTGAAAGTTCCGTTCGTCATGAGCCGCGTCAATCCTTCTACAGCTTTGACCAGAACTCCTTCCAGCTCCGCATGCAGGCGTGACTCGATGCCTGGGTCGGAAGGGCCTTGTATCCTCCTTGTCATTGGGACTATGAGCCAACGTCGAAACCAACCGTGGGACGTGTCTCTACTTGGGGGCATTTTGTTACCAGAGAACAACATTGTTGCCTCGTTCGTGAAATTGAACGGGTGACCATTCTTGCGCTCTGCGTATAGGACGTCGCCTCCAGTGATTTTTTTGAACTCCGCCGTTGAATTGAAGGTAAACCGTTCGATGTCACCACAAACATTTAGAGTCTTTCCAAATAGCTCCGCTGAAGCAAACCTGTTGGTTGCGATAGTTTTGGGGTCTATTGCACTGATAGCCGAAGCGGGCAGAGCAGAGCTGCACAGGCGAAGAAAGGTTCCTTTGCCGTTGTTTCCGCCTCCGATGAAGACAATCGCTTTTTGAATGTCCGTTCCTGGATTCCAACAAACACCGATGATTTCCCACAACAGGGCGTGTAGCTCGGAATCGAACGTCGAGGCCATCCACTTATCCACCTCTGGGCAAGTGGCCTCTGGATTCCATGAGATGTCCAGCTGGATAGGCGAATAGAAATTCGGGTTATGTGGAACCAGTTCCTGCGTGCTCCAATCCAACATGCCATTTTTGAGATTTAGATACTTCGATGGGCCGAGTCCCACTATTTGCGGCTTTCTGGCTTGCACTAGAGAAACGACTTGATTGACGTACTCTTTTCGATATTTATCGCCAGTGCAGAACAGGACTCGACGCGTGAGCTCGTCCATGCCATCTGGACACCAGACACCGCTGCTGTAATACCAAATCTTTTTACCCCTGTCCACTGCGAACGGGCCGAGCATCTCAGTTGCCCTGAGGAGCGTCTCCACGACTAACCCTTTATTGAAAATACCGTCTGCCAACATGTCGACCAAATAGGCGGTGTCGATTTCCGACCTGCGAATCCTCAGTTCATTAATCTTTTTGCGCTGCATAAGACTCAATTTGCTGAAGCTCACTAGATTAATCATCGCTGCCCCTCTAGCCAGGTCTGGACGGATGGCCTTGACATCAAAAGTGCGGCGTCTCTTATCTGAGAAAGATTCTCGGCGCTCGCGTTAGAGACCTGAGCAACAGCCCATTTGACCATCCCGAGAAACTCATCTGGAGAGCTCCATTCACTCTCTGGCTTGAAAAGGATGAAATGATTCGCAATTCGCTCCACTGCAGCCTTGGCTGGATAGAGACCCGCCATCGCGTCGGTGAGGCAAGTAATGAGTAGATTTCTGGCAGCATCATGACGACTGCCGCTTGTGAACTTGATGGATGACCCTGAAACCACTCTTTCTAACAAGCCTGGAAGCAGCGCGCCATTATTAGCTAACAAGAAGGCTTCCACTTCAGCCAAATTTAATGCCTGAAAAGCTTGGGTCGACGCTTGGGGTAATTTCTCATCCAAGTCGTATGGAAGAACAGGCAAGGGACCAGTCCGAATCCATAGGTAGCGACCCCCAGAGAGGCTTTTCTGATGAATTGTTGGTGAGACGACGATGATTCCGTTCTTGCCTCTCACCTCTCCCCAGCCACCTGAAAGATAGCCCTTGGAGTTGCTATAGGTCTTTCCATGCTGGGTTGAAAAGAGGAAATGCCCCCGCATAGGGTCGCTGTTTCTTGTGGACTGAAAAGGCGTTTCGCCGAACCTAATCCACTGGCCCAAAACATAGGGAACCAGATGAGGTTCATCGACGTCAAAGGCGATTGCTCCCGACCTTCCAACATGAATTGCCACACCGTAATCTGAATCAGAGAACCACTCTCTAATCTGCCTTTCTGCTCTGGAGCTCTTGTCTGGCCACCCAACTCCAACCACTGAACCAGGGTGTTTCGAGGATTGGTTTATCGGGAGAACATAAAACCCGCAACTAGCCCAGGCGAGGGCCGCGTCGAGAATGGACATGCTCTCTGTCCCTTGAGGGACCGATAGTTCGGCCGCTTCGGAAATCAATAATTCTGATAGTGATATACTCGTCATAACAGTCTTCTTTCTGCCGCCCGCTCTAACGGGCGGTTTTTTACTTCTCTAAGTGCTGGGCTTTCCAGTCCTCATAATCGGAACGCTTGAAACGCATGTGTCTTTTTCCGAAGCGGTATACATCTGGGAAATCCCCGAGCTTCTGGTAGTAGCGCAAGGTGCGTTCGGGAATCTTTAGTTCTTCCGAAATCTCTTTCAAAAGAATCCACTCTTCTTGTTCAGGCAACTGAACCTCCATTTCATGCGCTAGTTGCGCACTCCTGCAATAGTGAGGGGTTTTGGCAATGGTGATTTTTTGGATTTGGCCTGCGAGTGGCCAATTGGCCTTGAGGTTGCTGCTCACATCTGTTTCCAAAAGTGCTTCAAGATTTTACCTGGACCGTCTTTTCCACTCTTCAATGTCTGAGGGTGTGAACTTGTAGAACTTGCCCACTCGTGAGTGCGGAAGATTAGCCATGTGCCTGTAAACCCAGTTTGAGCTCACCCCAAGATGCTGGGCCAGTTCCTTGACGGTTACTAGTGCCTCAAAAAAAGGGCCCTTACTTGATTCCATCGTTTTCATAATCACCTCCTTTCGTAAGTTGTTTGTTTGTTGACAAAAGATACTTATCTCACTAAGTTAGTATCTGTGACGGAAATAAGACAAGCAAGTTCGCGGAGAGCGATAAATAAAATTGAATCTCTCGAGGATGGCCTCGTGGTCGTCATTGAGCTGGAATGGGTCGATGAGGTGCTTTCAAGCCATTGGTCGCTGTCGGGTGTCGTAAGTAATGGGCGGGTTTCCCTTTTGCTGCAGCTACGAATTGGACTGAGCGCCACGACAGAGACAGAAGCCTTGGCGGAGTGCGAGGCTAAGAAGACAACAATTCTTACTCTCGCGAGAGACTCCGCAGAAGCGGGTGGGTTACGAGCCCCTCTGGTGTTGATGGAGGGCATGGACAGATTCGAGCTTGCGAAAGCGCACATGAGTCTGTTGGACAGGGCTTTTCTTCTGGGCCAAGACCGTAAGGCCCTAAATGTCCGAACCGCAAGGCAGTATGAGGTTTGTAAGGCATTTGGCCTTACTTCGGTTGTTCAATTCTTGGCAGCTTTCGAACAAGTCCCAATTTCAACCATCACAAGTCGCCTAGCGAAATCTCGCGATGCGGGGCTAATTCCGAAGACTAGAAAAGTGAGTGGTGAAACAATTGGGCGGTAGTGATGTTTCTTCTAAAAAATCAAAGCAGCAGGCTGGTATTCGCGCTCGAATGCCCTACAAGGCTGTCAGTTATTCCATTTTCGTCAAAATCAAAATGTCTAGTGGGGCATTAAGGGAGAGTTAATTACTGGGTTTTCACTTCCTACTCTTGCAGTTTGAGTCAATTCGAAGCCCCCCTTTTTTATTTTCAGCCAGTTTGATTGCCTACTTCTCAACCTAAGGAGGCCTTCACCTCTATGGCTTTTTTGTTCTTCAAGAGGCCAACTAGCCTTGGTCGTTCCCTCGTTGACTATCTACTCCTGCTATCGACCGAGTCCCAGGTAGTGGGAAGAGTTTGTTGATTTTCTTCATGTGAAAGTTTGCATTCGCTCTTGACCAGCCCATGTAGGACATTATCAAGGCTCTGGGACTCCCCCATCGGACAAACTCAAACCAATAGAGCTGAGCCAAGAATGCTGGGCCGTCTGGCTTGTCAAGAAGCGTCGACTTGAGTTGCTTCTCAATATCTCTTGCCTCAAGCACGACTGTTGAAACGACCTTGTTCATCACTTGAGGAAGGGCCAGCTGCGTTAGGTCACGAGATGCCACATAGCTGGACTTACTTTCTATAGTAAGCCTCTCGATTTCCAATCTCTCTCCTGAAAAAATGCAATCAATCTGAACTTCAAGATTTAGGGCTGGATAGAGGACCCTGCGAGACAGCTCCATCGGTATATGGCATGTCAAACCCGTCTCTGGGTCCAAAGGGCCAAAGGGCAACAATGGCCCATCCTTCTTGGGACCCTGGGCCAACTTAAATTCATTAGTCATGTCCCTAGTATGCCAGACCCCAAAAATACACGGGCTTGCGCTTCTTACTACATTTCGCTACTCTTTATTTGAGACCCCTAACAGATGGGGTATCAGTATGCAAATAACTATTGAACTTCGAAGTGAGTTCACAAAGGAGAAACATGGCACTAAAGGATTACATCGAGTCGGATGACGCTGTGATTAGCAGAACCGATGCAGCAAGTTTGCTGAAGTGCGACCCACGCACGATAAGTAGAGGAATGGCTGAAGGTTCAATCCCATTTATTTCGTTGGGTCGAAGAAAGCTGATTCCCTTGCAACCTTTCCTTCGTCTGCTTGGGGCAGAAAGCGGGGCGAAGTAATGGCACGCAAAAAGACCCGAACATATGGAGAAGGTTCCGCATACGCATACCAGACCAAAAGTGGAACAAGGTACCGCTGGCAGGCAAGTTTTAGGGTCGACCCCTTCGATGAGCTAAGTGAGCTCAAGCGACTCTCGAAGGGAGGATATTCCACCATCAGGGAAGCACACACAGACATGCAAAAAACGCTCATCGAGGCGAGAGCTGGAATCAGCCCTAGGACCTCAAATGACACTTTTGCAAGCTATTCGAAGGTGTGGCTTGAAAAACAGAGACTCGCAAATGCGACCATGATGGGGTACGAAAAGTTAGTTCGAGTTCACTTGGTCCCAAACTTAGGGAATTTCAAATTAACCCAGATTCTGCCGAGCACCATTTCCAAGCTTTATCGAGACCTAGAAAAAAATGGCAACAAAGGCAGGCTAACCAAAGGAGAAGGACTGTCCGCCAACTCTGTAAACAAGATTCACGTTGTCTTGGGCTCAATCCTCAGCTCAGCTGTAAACGATGGCCTAGTAAGAGTTAATCACGCTAGAAACAATCCAAAGGCCATTCAAGCGCCGACGGGCAGGTCAATCAGAATGCAGAAAAAGGAACTGAGAACGTGGTCACCCTCGGAAATGATGACTTTTCTCGACTGGAGTCTGGCTGAAGACTCGGACGACTTCTACCCTCTTTGGAGGCTTTATTTCATGTCTGGTATGAGGCGTGGTGAAGGGGTAGCTCTCCAATGGGACGACGTTAACTTCGAAACTGGAACCATCTCTATTCGGCGAGCGTCGGATTCAGGCTTAAGAAAGGCAATCAAGCCCACAAAGAACTACAGAGAAAGGGCAGTACTCATGGACTCAGAAACGATGATTGCCTTAGAGTCACATAGGTCTGAAAGGGCTAAGTTAGGAGTCCGCTTCATTCAAGGTGACTCGTTTGTGTTTGGCAATCTCGATGCTACTGTGCGAAACCCTGGAGACGTCGGGGAGCGCTGGTCTAGGACTCTGAAAAGGGCTCAGAGGGCTCATTCTCAATTGCAGCATCTGACAATCAAAGGAATGAGACACACCCATGCAACCCAACTCCTAGAGGCTGGCGTCAGTGCGAAGGTGGTTCAAGAACGTTTAGGCCACAGCAACATTGCGACCACAATGGATATTTACGTTTACTTGTCTCAGACACTTCAGCTCGCCGCAATGGAAGCACTCGAAAGCTACCTAAAAGGGGCCTAAGCACATCAAATTGCACAACAGGGAAGAAAAAACCCCGACATCACCTCTTGTTTCCAGTGATGGCGGGGTTTTCTTTAGTGGCAAGTGAGGGATTCGAACAGCTCAAGGCGCTTTTAGGTGCAATTTCGATTGCAGGTCGCCACATGAAGATGCAAGGGGACAAGCTGTAATTTAGGAAGCTGGCAGAAACTCAAGCGGTGAGTAACGCGAGTGGGA
>Ga0306872_100460_pt1 | contig 16024 bp, 12 predicted proteins | sample AntRauMeHopE1498_FD_190455 | JGI IMG/M metagenome (GOLD analysis project Ga0306872, IMG submission 190455) | Saline lake microbial communities from Rauer Islands, Antarctica - Metagenome Hop E1 #498 (v2) (version 2) | ecosystem: Environmental > Aquatic > Non-marine Saline and Alkaline > Saline ...
AGTGTCGTAGTACACACCCGCGTTCGTCTGCCCGGCAGATGCCCACCACAGCCACACGGTCGATACGGGAGCCTCGACCTGTAGGCCTCTCCCGGTCTGCTCAGTAAGGGGGCTCAGTAGTTCCGCGCCACCGCCCAGTGCCAGGCCCAGCGCCACCGTCATCACCGAGGCCACCCCCGCGCCGAGAAGCACGCGTGCTCGAGCTCGCAGGGCAATGAACGCGGCAAGCACGAGGCCCGCGGGCCACACTTTCATGAACGTGCCGATCGCGAGCAGAGCACCGGCCGTCCGGGGATACCCCGTCATGATCATGACGGCAACAATCGCTAGCGGCACCGTGATGGCGTCGATACGGCCGAGGGCAATCGGGCCCACCAGTACGAGAAAGAGCATCCACCACCAGGCGACACGGGGGCAGCGAGCGCGTTCTTTCGGACCGATGATCGAGAACAGTGCCGCGGCGTTGAGTGTCATCACCATCGTGAGCCACGTCGCACCATATAGCTCAGGACCTGACGCGTACGAGGCCAGCATGGGCGCCAGAGCGAGAAACGGGTACACCCACGCAGTGTCAATGCCCATCCACTGATCGCCGACAAGCCCGCGCTCAACCCAGAACGGGTACGCCGACGTGACGTCGCCCAGCGGAAAGCCTGGCCCAAAAAGGTTCAGGTACCCCAGCCACAGGTGCACCGCTGCGAAAGCCAGCCACAGGCTGAACGCGCTACCCGCCGCCGTGCGCCACATCGCCCTCGGGCCTGCACGCCCCGCAACCCCCACGGTGCCCACCAGTGGTGTCAGCCCAACAACTCGGCGATAACTGCGGGCACAGCGGCGCACAGCTCGAGCACGGTGAAGGGGCCACCGCCAGACTTGGCCGACGCGCGCTGAGCGGCGAGCCCGTGCACGAGGGCTGCGGCGGCACCCAGGCGTGCCAGCGCGGTGTTGTCCAGCGCAGTGTTGTCCAGTGCAGTGTTGTCCAGTGCAGTGATAGGCAGTGTCGGGGTGCCGGGCGGCTGTGGGGCCGCGTGCGCGGCCACTAATGATCCGAGTATGCCGGCGAGGGCATCCCCCGCCCCCGCGGTTGCCAACCACGTCGGAGCTAAGCGTGTCGTGAATTCTGCGCCCGCCGGCCCGATTGCGTAGGTGGTGTGACCCTTCAGCAGAACTGCAACGCCGTGGCGGTGTGCCGCCTCACGCCCTGCCGCGAGAGGGTTGGCTCGCACGCGGTCGACCTGCACGCCCAGCAGTCGCGCCAATTCGCCCGCGTGCGGGGTGATGATCGCGGCCCCTGATGCCCGTGACACCGTTTCGAGAGACTCAGCGTCGAGCGCTCCAGCGTCGAGCACCAGGGGCAGACCGCTGGTCATAGCCGCCCGAAGGCGGGCCGTCACCTCGGGGTTGGCGTGGCTGTCGCCACTGCGGAAAGCCTCGGCCTCCAGGCCCGAACCCACGAGCCAGGCGTGCACGCGCCCGTCGGCCGAGACCGCTTCGGGCCGCCGTTGCAGCACAAACTCGGCTGCCCGCGCATCGCCGAGGTATCGCACCATCCCCACTCCGGTGCGCAGAGCGGCCTCAACACCCAGCACGGCAGCCCCGGGGTAGCGCTCAGAGCCGGTGATGATGCCCAGCACTCCGCGTGAATACTTGTCGTCGGCAGCGGTGGGCACGCGAATCAGCGCGGCCGCTTCGGCCCGGGTGAACTCGTGCGGTGCACTCACGCCGTCACCCTATCGACAGTGGGTACTGACTCGCGGCGCGGAAATGACCGTTGCGGGCACCCCGCGGGTCACAGCAGTGGAATATCTGAGCCGATGATGGGCTTGACTGACCGTGTGACCTCGCAACTTTTTTCACCCCTGACCATCCGTTCCTTGACCGTGCGCAATCGTCTGTGGGTGTCGCCACTGTGCCAATATTCGGCCACTGCCGCCGACGGCGTACCCACCGACTGGCACCTGGTGCATCTGGGGTCATTTGCGCGCGGCGGAGCGGGCATGGTGATGGCCGAGGCATCAGCAGTGCTGCCCGAGGGTCGCATCAGCCCCCACGACACCGGCATCTGGAACGACACGCAGGCCGAATCGTGGTCTCGGGTGGTCGATTTCATCCATTCGCAGGGAGCCGCGGCGGGCATCCAGTTGGCGCATGCCGGCCGCAAAGCCTCGATCTTTCCGGAGTGGGGCGCACTGGCCAACGGCGCAACCGGCAGCGGTACGGTGCCAACTTCTGACGGAGGCTGGCAGAACGTGTCAGCGTCATCCACCGCCTTCGACGGCTACGCCGAACCAGTTGCCCTCGATACGGCCGGCATTGCGCGGGTGGTTGAGGCTTTCGCTGACGCGGCACGTCGAAGCGTGACAGCGGGCTTTGATCTCGTCGAAGTTCACGCTGCCCACGGTTACCTGCTGCACCAGTTTTTGTCACCCCTGTCGAATACGCGCGACGACCAGTGGGGTGGCCCCCTAGAAAATCGTGCGCGGCTGCTGCTCGACATCGTGCGCGCCGTTCGCGCTGTGGTCGAGGTTCCCATCTTGGTTCGCTTCTCAGCCACCGACTGGGTTGACGCTGGCTGGCTGGCTGAGCACGGCCACGCAGACGATGGCGTCGTCGGGTGGAACGAGCACGACACGGCGACGGTCGCTGCGTGGGCTCTGGATGCCGGAGCCGACCTGTTCGATATCTCGACGGGTGGTCTCGTTCGCACCCGCATCGCAGTGGGCCCCGGATACCAGGTGCCATTCGCTGAAACCGTGCGCCGCGAGGGCGGTGTGCCCGTCAACGCGGTTGGCCTCATCACCGACGCCGCTCAGGCCGAGGCAATCGTGGCCGAGGGTCGCGCCGATGCTGTGATGATGGGGCGCGAGTTCATGCGCGACCCGCACGCGCCCCTCCGATTCGCTCGTGAGTTGGGCGCCGAAAGTGAGGGCGTACCCGTGGGCACACCCCCGCAGTACGTGCGCGCTTACCGCTGAGCAGGCTGGGGTGGCACTGCTCCCGGCACTGCCCTGCCGGCCCTGCCCTGCCCTGCAGACGCTAACGCCCGCCGCGGCGCTGGGTTGCGTCTTGCACCTCACCGACAAGCTCTTCGATGATGTCTTCGAGAAAGAGCACCCCAGCGGTCTGACCTTCCGCGTCGACCGAGCGAGCAACGTGAGCGCCAGAGCGACGCATCACCGCAAGCGCGTCTTCGAGATCGGTGCTGGCGAGAATCGACACCAGACGACGAATGCGCTTCGGCGGTACCGGGTCATCGAGTTCATCATCTGGCAGGTCGATCACGTCTTTGAGGTGCAGGTAACCGCTCGGCTCGCCCCGACCATCGACCAGCACGTAGCGACTGAACCCGTGTCGGGCGACTGCGCGCTCGATGTCGAGGGCGCTGGCGTCGTCAGGAAGAGAGGTCAGCACGGCGAGAGGCAGTGTGATGTCTGCGACCACTTTGCTGGTGAATTCGAAGGCGGCAGCGAGCGCCCCGGTAGCGTCAGCCAACAGGCCCTCCCGAGTTGATTGACGCACGATCGTCTCGACCTCTTCGAGAGTGAATGCGCTCTCAGCCTCATTCTTGGGCTCCACCCGAAACAGGCGCAGCACACCGTTCGCGATGGCGTTGAGTGCCCTGATCACCGGTGAGAGAAGCCGTGAGATCAGCACCAGTGGCGGGGCCAGTATCAGTACTGCGCGGGTGGGCAGCGTGAACGACAAGTTTTTCGGCACCATCTCGCCAAAGACGACGTGCAGGTAGGTGACGAAGAGCAGCGCAGACGTAAACGAAATGCCGGCGATCCATCCGGCGCTGAGGCCGGTGAGTCCCAGGGGTATTTCGAGCAGGTGCTTGATGGCCGGCTCCGACACGTTCAAGATCAACAGCGAGCAAACCGTGATGCCCAACTGGCAGGTCGCCAGCATCAGGGTGGCGTGTTCCATCGCCCACAGCGCCGTCTTCGCCGCGCGCGAACCCGCCTCAGCACGCGGCTCAATCTGCGAGCGTTTAGCGGCAATGACCGCGAATTCGGCGCTCACGAAAAACCCGTTGGCGGCGAGAAGCCCTACGAGCCAGGCCAAACCCCACCAATCGGCGGCGCTCATCGGGGCTCCCCGCCATCAGAACGTGCGGTGAGCGGTGGCAGTGGCAGTGGCAGTGCAATTTCGCCTGTGGCGACCGGGGTGAAACGCACGCGGTCGATGCGGCGGGCATCCATGCGCTCAACGCGAAAAATGCCCTCGGCGATCTCTACTGTGTCTCCGACCTCGGCTACCCGGCCAAGTGTGGCCATCAAATACCCGCCGACTGTTTCCCAGGGTCCGTCGTCGGGCACCGTGATGCTGGCGCGATCTTGAAGCTCGTCAGGCCGAAGCATGCCCGGAAAAGTCAACCAATTGCGGGAACGCACGACGTCGAGCTGCGCGAGGTCGTGTTCATCGCTGACCTCACCCACCAGCTCTTCGACGAGGTCTTCGAGGGTGGTGACGCCGGCGGTTCCGCCGTACTCGTCGACCACGATCGCCATTTGGTACCCGCGGCCGCGCAGCTCTGCCAGCAGCGTGTCGAGCATCATCGTTTCAGGAACCCGCAGCGGCTCGGTTCGCAGTGCCGATGCGGGCACCTCTGCTCGCCGATCGCGCGGCACAGCGACCGCCTGCTTCACGTGCACGATGCCGATAATGTCGTCGATCGACTCGTCGAACACCGGAAACCGGGAGTGGCCCGTGGTGCGCGCCAATTCGATGACGGCTAAAGCACTGTCGCCGCGTTCCACGGCCGCCAAGCGTGGCCTGGGTGTCATCACGTCTTGAGCGGTGAGCTGTGAAAACGCGAGCGTGCGTGACAGCAGGGTCGCCGTGTCAGCGTCGAGTCTGCCCTGGCTGGCCGAACGCCGCACCAGCGAGGCCAATTCTTCGGCCGTCCGCGCACCGCTGAGTTCTTCTTTCGGCTCAACGCCCATCGACCGCAAAATCGCGTTGGCCGAGCCGTTCAGCACACTGATGGCCGGGCGAAAGACCGTCGTGAATACCCGCTGAAAGGGCACAACAATTTTGGCTGTCTGCCGCGGCAGGCTGAGAGCGAAGTTCTTCGGCACCAGTTCGCCGACAATCATCGACAGCAGGGTGGCGATGATGATGGCCACGATCGAGCCGGCCACGGGCACTGCCCCCTCCGGCAGGCCAAGCAGGCGCAGTGGCTCCGCAAGCAGACGTGAGATTGCGGGCTCAAGCAAAAAACCGGTGAGAAGGGTTGTTAGCGTGATGCCCAGCTGTGCGCTGGAGAGATGAGTCGACGTGCTTTTGAGTGCCGCAATGGTGGGAGCCAGCCGCTTCTCGCCGCGCGCTTGACGCGCTTCAAGCTCTGACCGATCAAGATTGATAAGCGAAAATTCACTTGCCACGAAGAAACCGGTGCCGATGGTCAGAAGCAGGCCTGCCAGCAACGATGCAATCTCACCGCTCACCAGGGCCTCCGCTCACCAGGGACTCCGCTCATCGGCGATGGTGGGTTGTTGGGGTCTTGCGAGGAGGGCATGATGCCGGGACTAGGAGGCTCCATCAGGGTCAGAAGTATACGCGGAGGCCGACCTGCTCACCACGAAACCGGTAGCGCCTTACCCTCGTCATACCCAGCAGCCGACTGGGTGCCGACCACTGCTCGATCGTGAAACTCGGCGAGGGTCGATGCCCCCGCGTAGGTCAACGAAGAGCGCAAGCCCGAGGTCATCATGTCGAGCAGATCATCCAGCGCCGGCCTCTCGGGGTCGAGGTAAATACGCGAACTCGAGATGCCCTCGGCGAACAGGGTCTTGCGGGCAAGCTCGAAGGCGTTACTGCGCCGAAACCGCTGTTCGACCGCCTTCGTCGAGGCCATCCCCCAACTGCTTTTAAACCACCGGCCGTGCTCGTCGGTTTCGATATCGCCCGGAGCCTCCAGGGTGCCGGCGAACCACGAACCGATCATCACAGCTGAAGCGCCCGCGGCGAGAGCCAAAGCCACATCACGCGGGTAGCGCACACCACCATCGGCCCACACGTGCGCACCCAGTTCTTTCGCGGCCGCCGCGGTCTCGAGAACGGCCGAAAACTGCGGGCGCCCCACAGCAGTCATCATGCGGGTGGTGCACATAGCCCCCGGGCCCACGCCTACCTTGACCACGTGCGCACCCGCCTCCACCAGGTCGCGAACGCCGTCAGCAGTGACAACGTTGCCGGCAACCAGCGGAACGCCGAGCGAGCGCGCTGCGACCGCTCGCACTGCTTCTGCCGCCTGTCGCTGATGCCCGTGGGCGGTATCGATGACGATCACATCGACTCCAGCCTCGACCAGGGCTGCTGCGCGCGCGGCCGGATCACCATTAATGCCCACCGCGGCCGCCAGCCTCAACCGACCGCGAGCGTCAACTGCTGGCGGATACAGCGCCGCTCGCACCGCGCTGCGGGCACTGAGCGAACCCACAATGCGACCGTGATGCCGCACGGCGACGGCGTCAACACCGGCCGCGTCGATGAGGTCAAACATGGCGCGCGGGTCGGTGACATCGTCGTCATCAATCGAGGGCACGGCACTAACGACCGCATCGCCGATGGCCGAGTCGGGTAAGGCGTGGCGCAGCGCTGTCACCAAAATGCATCGCTCTGGCACGCCGTCGGCGTCTACCAGCGTGAGCAGAGCCCCCACGGTATCCGGCGCTAGCCCTCGCGCCTGCGCGACAGTGGTGGTCGCGCTCACCAGCACCAGCGGATCAAACACGGTCGAAGCACCCTTGACGGCACGGATGGCCGCGTCGAGCTCTCCCAGAGCAACATCTTGCGGCAAGACCGCCAGACCCCCGCGCCGCGCGATAGCGGCGGCCAGACGTGACCCGGTCACCGAAGTCATGTTGGCGGCCACCAGCGGAATGCGCAGCCCGGTGGGGTCGCTCACGGTGAGGTCGACCGAAAGCCGACTCGTCACCTCGGAATACTGCGGCATCAGAAAAACGTCACTGTACGTGAGGTCATGGCCGGCCGGTTCGCTAAAAAATCGCACGCTACAAAACTACTCTCGCGTGTGACACGAGGGCACGAGCCGCTGCAACCCTTAAGCTAGAGAGCGGCGCAGCCATCGGGGGCTGCGCTAGTGGTACACCCCTTGATGTGATGTGAAAGTAGGCGGTTGGCTGTGTCGAGCCAGATGACCGGAGCGGGAACCGACGGCGGAGCCGCCGGAGAATTCGGAGCCAATGCCTGGCTCGTCGACGAACTGTACGAGCAGTACACCGTCGACAAAAACTCGGTTGACCCATCGTGGTGGCCGATTCTCGAGACATATCACCGCCCCGCGTCCGCCACCCCATCCACATCGACATCCACGTCCGCGCCATCCACACCGGCTCCGGCACCGGCACCCGCCAGCACGCCAACTACCGGCAGTCAGCCGATCGCCCGCACCACGTCGATTGCGCCGCAATCCGCTCCGATTCCTGCGCAGGCCCCCGCCACGGGTGCAGTCTCACTACAGGCTGCGCCCGACAGGGGCGCCCGCGCAGATGCCAATTCGGGCACCCCCACCGCCGCCGCCGAAGACGTGGTGACACCGTTGCGGGGCATGGCTAAAACCCTTGCCACCAACATGGATGCGAGCCTCAGCGTTCCGACCGCGACCAGTGTGCGCACCATTCCGGCGAAGCTTCTCATCGACAACCGCATCGTCATCAACAACCACCTCAAGCGCGCCCGCGGCGGCAAGGTCAGCTTCACGCACCTCATTGCCTGGGCGATGGTGCGTGCACTGCGCGAGTTTCCGAGCCAAAACGTTTTCTACGACGAGGTCGACGGTAAGCCGGTTGTTGTCACCCCCGCCCACATCAATCTGGGCATCGCAATCGACCTACCCAAGCCCGATGGAACCCGCGCGCTCATGGTGCCCGGTATTAAGAAGTGCGAGGGCATGAGCTTCGGTGACTTCGTGAGCGCCTACGAAGATGTCGTCAAGCGTGCCCGCGCCAATAAACTTGTCGCTCCTGACTTTCAGGGCAACACCATTTCGCTCACCAACCCGGGCGGCATCGGCACAGTTCACTCAGTGCCCCGCCTGATGCGGGGCCAGGGCGCAATCATTGGCGCTGGAGCCTTGGAATACCCCGCCGAGTTTCAGGGCATGTCACAGGCCACACTTGCCGACCTGGGCGTCGGCAAAACGATCACTCTCACCAGCACGTACGACCACCGCGTTATTCAGGGTGCGGGGTCAGGCGAATATCTCAAAAAAGTGCATGAGTTACTGCTGGGCGAAAGTCGTTTCTTCGAAGAAATTTTCGCCGACCTGCGTATTCCGTACGAGCCAATCCACTGGGCTCAAGACATTCACGTCGACCTCGCTGACGAGATCAACAAAACAGCCCGCGTGCACGAACTAATCAACGCCTACCGCGTGCGTGGCCACCTCATGGCCGATGTTGACCCGCTGGAATACCGTCAGCGTTCGCACCCCGACCTTGATATTTCGAGCCACGGGCTGACGTTCTGGGATCTCGACCGTGACTTCGTTGCCGGTGGGTTCGGCGGCCGACGCTCGATGCTCTTGCGCGAGGTGCTCGGCGTCTTGCGCGACACCTACTGCCGCACCGTCGGTATCGAATACATGCACATCCAAGAACCGGAGCAGCGACGCTGGTTTCAAAACCAACTCGAAAAGCCGTACGAGAAGCCCTCGCACGACGTTCAGATGCGCATTTTGGGCAAGCTCAATCAGGCCGAAGCCTTCGAAACATTCCTGCAAACCAAATACGTCGGCCAGAAGCGCTTCAGCCTGGAGGGTGGAGAAACCGTCATTCCGCTTCTCGACGAGATTCTGCAGGGCGCCGCAGAGCATGGCCTCGACGAGGTTGCCATTGGGATGGCCCACCGCGGTCGACTGAACGTTCTCGCCAACATCGCAGGCAAGACCTACGGTCAGATCTTTCGCGAGTTTGAGGGCACCCAAGACCCTGGCTCGATGCAGGGCTCGGGTGACGTGAAATACCATCTCGGAACCGAGGGCGTCTTTACTGCTGCCAATGGCAAGCAGATCGACGTATCGCTCGCCGCCAACCCCTCGCATTTAGAAGCGGTCAACGGCGTGCTCGAAGGCATCGTGCGCGCGAAGCAAGACCGCAAAAAGATTGGTTCGTTCACCACTCTCGCTGTGCTGGTGCACGGTGACGCAGCCATGGCTGGCCAGGGCGTGGTCTTTGAAACCATGCAGTTCAGCCAACTGCGCGGCTACCGCACGGGTGGCACGATTCACGTGGTGGTCAACAACCAGGTGGGCTTCACCACACCCCCCGGCGAAGGCCGCACATCGGTGTACTCCACCGATGTTGCGAAGACCATCCAGGCCCCCATTTTTCACGTGAACGGCGATGACCCTGAAGCAGTGGTGCGCGTCGCTGAACTCGCCTTCGCCTACCGGCAGCGATTCAAGCGCGACGTCGTCATTGACCTGGTGTGCTACCGCCGCCGCGGTCACAATGAGGGTGATGACCCCTCGATGACGCAGCCGCTGATGTACAACCTCATTGAGGCCAAGCGCAGCGTGCGAACGCTCTACACCGAAGCCCTGGTCGGCCGTGGTGACATCACCGAAGAAGAGTTCGAAGCCGCACAACGCGACTTCCAAGACCGGCTCGAGGGCGCGTTTGCTGAGACTCACGCGGCGCAGACTGGTTCAATTCCGATCATCGACATAGCGACCTCACACCAGGCATCGTTGCGCGATTCTGATGACTTGGCCGGTGAACCAGAGTCGACCGGAGTCGATGCGGCAGTTATCCACCACATTGGTGACGCCCACGACAATCCGCCGGCCGGCTTTACCGTGCACACCAAACTGCAGGTGCTTCTGAAAAAGCGCCTCGAAATGAGCCGTTCCGGTCAAATCGACTGGGGTTTCGGTGAGCTGCTGGCACTGGGTTCACTTCTCCTGGAGGGCACCCCGGTGCGCATGGCCGGGCAAGATTCACGCCGCGGCACGTTCGTGCAACGTCACGCTGTCTTCCACGACCGCGTCAATGGCCAAGAGTGGTTGCCGCTGGCGAACCTCAGCGACCACCAGGGTAGGTTCTGGATCTACGATTCGCTGCTGAGCGAGTACGCAACCATGGGCTTCGAATACGGCTACTCGGTTGAACGCTCAGACGCCCTCGTGCTGTGGGAGGCCCAGTTCGGCGACTTCGCCAACGGCGCGCAGACGATCATCGATGAGTTCATCGCCTCGGCCGAGCAGAAATGGAATCAGCGCTCGAGCGTCGTGCTGCTGCTGCCGCACGGCTACGAGGGCCAGGGCCCTGACCACTCTTCTGCCCGCATTGAGCGTTTTCTGCAGATGGCTGCAGAAGACAACATGACGATCGCGCGGCCGTCAACGCCGGCCTCGTACTTTCACCTACTGCGCCGTCAGGCCTATGCTCGCCCCCGTCGGCCCCTCATCGTCTTCACGCCGAAAGCCATGTTGCGCCTTCGGGGTGCTACCAGCGAGGTTTCAGAGTTCACCTCCGGACGATTCGAACCCGTTATTGACGATGCAACGATCGTTGATCCCGGAGCAGTTCGCCGGGTACTGCTGCACGCCGGAAAAATTCACTACGACCTCGCCGCCGAGATCGAGAAGCGCTCGACCACGGGTATTGCGCTCGTGCGCCTCGAACAATTTCATCCGCTACCGGAAACCGAGCTGCGCGCAGTGCTCAGTCGTTACCCGAACGCCGAAGTGGTGTGGGTGCAAGACGAGCCCGAAAACCAGGGCGCGTGGCCCTTCTTGGCACTGGAATCGCAAAAGCGCGGCATGCCCGTCTTGCGCGTCATCTCGCGTTCGGCGTCCGCGTCGCCCGCGACGGGCTCTAGTAAGCGCAGCGCGCAAGAACACAACGACATCATGGATGCCGCACTGAGCTAGCGGCGGCAGTTGCTCGCCGCCGTTCTGCGGCGGCGGGCGGCTGGCTAGCGCGCGTCGATCCGTTCGATCGCGCTCATGATGAGATCGCGCAGCTCGTTTGGCGCTGTCTCAGCACAGGCCTCTTTCACCTTGCTGCTGAGAGTGACACCGACCAGGTGCTCGGCCGAGCAGTCGCTGCAATTCGCCATGTGCTCACGAATGTCGGCGCACTGTTCAGCACTCAGCTCGTTGTGCAGAAATTCTTCAAGCTCGGCCTGAGCTTTTTCGCAACCACAGTCAGTCATGAGGTGCTCTCTTTCGTCGTGACCGGCGTAACCGCCGCCGTCATCCCACGCTCGCGCGCATAGTCGGCAAGTAGCTCGCGCAACAGGCGTCGACCGCGGTGTAGGCGGCTCATGACGGTGCCGACGGGCGTTTTCATGATGTCGGCGATTTCTTGGTAGGCGAAGCCTTCGACGTCGGCGAAATAGACCGCCAGGCGAAAGTCTTCCGGAATCGACTGCAGCGCATCTTTCACCGCACTGGAGGGCATGCGGTCGATGGCTTCTGCCTCGGCAGAACGCGTGACGGTCGACGTCGCTGACTCGGCGCCCCCCATTTGCCAGTCGTCGAGTTCGTCGATGGTGCCCTGGTAGGGGTCGCGCTGCTTCTTGCGATAGATGTTGATGAACGTGTTGGTCAGAATGCGATACAGCCAGGCTTTCAGGTTCGTGCCCTGCTCGAACTGGTGAAAAGCCGCAAAAGCTTTCACAAAGGTTTCTTGCACCAGATCGGCGGCATCAGCCGGATTCTTGGTCATGCGCATGCTTGCGCCGTACAACTGGTCCATGAAGGGCAGCGCTTGTTCCTGAAACAGGCGACGGCGTTCAGCGAGCTCATCGGCCTCGGCGTGCGTATGCTCGGTCATCGAGATCGAGTCTACCGAGGGCATGATGTCGGCCCCCCGAACGCGACTCGGAGCCTGCAAAAGAGTGATGGTCACGGGCATCCTTTCGATCGACGTCGGTGCGACACCCCGCGGTGCCGTTACCCTGATAACCGATGCAGGTCTTCAGCTATTCCGGAGCGCGGTTTTCGCCGTACGGTGACGAACAACGCCCTGGCGTGTCTGCACCCGAGGGCTCAGACAGCGATTGGCTGGCGCCGCGCCCGTCGAAACCCCTGGCCGCGCGGGTGCGACTGCCCGGTTCGAAGAGCCTCACCAACCGCGAACTTGTTCTGTCGGCACTGGCCGACGGGCCCTCTCTTCTGCGGCGGCCGCTGCACTCGCGCGACTCGATGCTGATGATCGAGGCCCTGCGCTCGCTCGGCGTGAGCATTGACGAGGTGCCCGGCGACGGCGCGCACGGCCCCGATCTGTACGTCACTCCCCCCTCCGAACTGTCGGGGAGTACGTCAATCGACTGCGGGTTGGCCGGAACGGTGATGCGTTTTCTGCCGCCGGTGGCAGCGCTCGCGCTGGGGCCGGTCGCATTCGACGGAGATGAGAGCGCCCGTCGGCGCCCGATGAACACCACCATTGAGTCGCTGCGGGCACTCGGCGTCGATGTGAACGACGATGGCCGTGGCGCACTGCCCTTCAGCCTGTGGGGCAGCGGTGCCGTGCGCGGCGGCGAGATTGCCATCGACGCCTCAGCCTCCAGCCAGTTCGTTTCAGGCTTGCTGCTGGCCGCACCCCGCTTTACCGAGGGGCTGGTGTTACGCCACACCGGCACACGCCTGCCCTCCCTGCCACACATCGAGATGACCATCGCGACGCTTGCCCACCGCGGCGTCGTCGTTACGAACCCCGAAGCGGGTGTCTGGGTGGTTCCCGCCTCGCCAATCGCCGGCCGCGACGTCACCATCGAACCCGACCTGTCGAACGCGGCACCCTTCATGGTGGCCGCCATCGTGGCCGGAGGAACCGTAACGATAGAAGGATGGCCTGCGGCGACCACGCAGGTGGGGGCCGACCTGCAAACCCTGCTGCCGCTTTTCGGTGCCACCGTGCATCGCGACGGCGACGCACTCGTCGTCGATGGCGGGGTGGGGCTTCTTGGCGGCGCACAGCTGCCCGGAGTGAGCCTTGACCTCTCCACCGGCGGCGAACTCGCCCCGGCACTGGTCGCTCTCGCTGCCCTCGCTAGCTCCCCCAGCTCGATCACTGGCATTGGCCACTTGCGCGGTCATGAGACAGACCGTCTTGCGGCACTCGCCGCCGAAATCACGAGCTTGGGCGGCGCGGTAACCGAGCATGACGACGGCCTCGACATAGAACCGCGAGAACTTCGGGGCGGGCCGTGGCGAGCCTATGAAGACCACCGGATGGCCACAGCGGGCGCCATCGTCGGCCTCGCCGTCGACGGAGTGCTGGTTGACGACATCGCCTGCACCGCCAAAACCCTTCCGCAGTTCAGCGAACTGTGGGGTGCCATGCTCGGCCAGACAGCTGCCGCGCCGTGAATTGGCCGCCATCTAACGACCGGGAATTAGACGACGAGCTCGACGATGAGCTGTACGGCGAGTATGACGAGTCGTTGATCAGGTCGCGGCCCAACCCGAAAGCGAACCGGCCGCGGTCAAAGCAGCGCCCGGCCCACAACGACGCTGTGATCGGCCGCGTGGTCACCGTCGACCGGGGCCGATACCTATGCCTCGTCGACGAGGCAGGCACTGACGAACGCGAAGTCATCACCACTCGCGCACGCGAGCTGCGCAAGAACGCCATCGTCACGGGCGACCGAGTTGACCTGGTTGGCGATGCGAGCGGTGCGGAGGGTTCGCTGGCCCGTATTGTGCGCATCCACGATCGGCGAACTCTGTTGCGGCGTAGCGCTGACGACACTGACGCGATCGAACGCATCATCGTGGCTAATGCTGATCAGCTGTTGATCGTGGTCGCTGCGGCTAACCCGGAGCCGCGCGCGCGCCTGATTGATCGGTACCTTGTCGCGGCCTTCGACGCTGGCATCGACCCACTTTTGGTGATGACCAAAACCGACCTCGCCGACCCCGCAGGTTTTCTGGCACAGTTTCGCGGGCTCGACCTGCGCGTCGTCACGAGCCGGTCTGATGCGCCCCCCATCGACGAGCTGCTTGGGCTGTTACGCGACCGCACGACCGTCGCCGTCGGTCACTCGGGGGTCGGCAAGTCGACACTCGTCAACGCTCTCGTGCCCAACGCTCATCGCGCGGTCGGGGTAGTGAACGCCGTCACCGGTCGCGGGCGTCACACGTCGTCGTCCACCGTCTCGCTGCGGCTACCCGGCGGCGGTTGGGTCATCGACACCCCCGGAGTGCGCTCATTCGGCCTCGGGCACGTCAACCCCGACAACATTCTGCGGTCATTCGGCGACATGGCGGCCATCGGCGCGTCATGCCCGCGCGGATGCACCCACTTGCCCGACGCTTTCGACTGCGAACTCGTGACGCGCGCTGCCGCCGGCGAACTGGGCGAGTTCGGCGCCGAACGGCTCGACTCACTGCAACGGTTGCTGACCACCCTCAGAACACCCAGTGGGCGCACGGGCGCCGATACGCTGAAGTCGTGACCACAGCATCCGCCCCCTCTGAACTGCCCGCCGACTCCGCCGCTCACCTCGCCGCCAGCCACGGTTTTGACCTGGCCGCCGACCTGGCTTTCGCCCTCGATCTGGCCGAGCGCGCTGACGCCGTCTCACTCAATCGATTTCGTGCGCTCGACCTGCGCGTCACCACCAAACCCGACCGCACACCCGTCACCGATGCCGACCAGGCTGTGGAACGAGCCCTTCGCGATCAACTCGCCCGCGAACGCCCCCACGACGGCATTCTCGGCGAAGAGTACGGCGAAGCGGCCGGAACCGGCGCCGGGGTTCACCGACAGTGGATCCTCGACCCGATCGACGGCACGGCCAACTTCTTACGCGGCGTGCCCATATGGGGCACACTCATTGCCTTGGCAGTGGATGCCGTACCCGTGCTCGGCGTCGTCAGCGCCCCGGCGCTCGGTCAGCGATGGTGGGGCGCCCACGGGCTGGGCGCTTTCACCGCGCAGCGCGACGACGCACCACGCCGGCTGGCCGTGAGCGGAGTGACCACGCTCACCGACGCGTCACTCAGCTACAACAGCCTGCCCGGGTGGGACGACGCCGGACGACTGCAACCCCTCATCGACCTCACCCGATCAGTGTGGCGGGCACGAGCCATCGGCGATATGTGGTCGTACATGCTCGTCGCTGAAGGCGCACTCGACATTGCCGGCGAATTCGATCTGCAGCCCTACGACATGGCAGCACTGCAACCCATCATCGAAGAGGCCGGCGGCAGGTTCACCTCGGTAGACGGCGAGGCAGGCCCATGGCACGGCAGCGCTCTCGCGACCAACGGCCTGCTGCACGACGAAGTGTTGCAGGTTCTGCAGGGTCGCTAGGCCCGCTCAGCTGCTCGGCTGCTCGGCTCGCTCGCTAGACTGCCGAAGTATCCCCGCCCATCGCGGTCATCACCCTCACCAGCTGAGCACAAGGGAAACCATCATGATTGCTGACACCCGTTTATCGCGTGCACGCGCGGGCACCCTCGCCGCCACTGTAATCGCCGCCCTGGCCTTCACGATGAGTGGGTGCACGCTGGTCGAACAAATCACCCCCAGCGACACTGCAACGCGCGACGACACCGGCGCGGTTGTGGAAGGCAATGAAAACACCGACGTCTTCACCCTGCAGGTGGGCGACTGCATTCTCGATGCGACCACAACGACCACCGTCAACACCATTGCCACGGTGCCGTGTGATCAACCGCACGACAGTGAGATTTACGCAGTGATCGAAGTCGATGGGTCCACCTTTCCAGGCTCGGCAGCACTCAGCGCTGAAGCAGAAGCCTCCTGTCGCGAAGCCTTTGATGACTTCGTCGGCATCGCCTGGGCCGATTCGAAGTACCTTTTCACTACTTTCATTCCGACGGAAGGCAGCTGGGCTGAGGGCGATCGCGAGATCCTCTGCACAATTTACGACGAAGCCGGCAGAATCACCGGCTCGCTGAAAAACATCGGACTGTAAGCGCAGCATCCTGAACCCGGCCTTCTGAGCGCAGCCTGCTGAGCCCCGCCTTCTGAGCGTGGCCTGCTGAGCGCAGCGTCGCGTTACTGAAGCAGGGGTG
>Ga0306872_100462_pt1 | contig 15997 bp, 15 predicted proteins | sample AntRauMeHopE1498_FD_190455 | JGI IMG/M metagenome (GOLD analysis project Ga0306872, IMG submission 190455) | Saline lake microbial communities from Rauer Islands, Antarctica - Metagenome Hop E1 #498 (v2) (version 2) | ecosystem: Environmental > Aquatic > Non-marine Saline and Alkaline > Saline ...
CAGTCGAGGTCTTTGGCTTGAGGCTGGTTGGAGCTTTGGTTGCAGTTTTGGCCTTGGGCTTGGCTGTCTCTTCTGACTTCGGCTCGGGAGCATTTTTCGCCCTAGCCTGTGTTTTTGTCACCGGCTTCGGGGTGGATTTTTGGCTACTGGGGCTCTTCTCTGCAGCGGCTGGTTTGTTTCTCTCCTTTGAGGCTGGCGCTACTTTCGGCGACGGCGTTTTTGTTACCTTTAGAGGTGCAACAGTCGAGGTCTTTGGCTTGAGGCTGGTTGGAGCTTTGGTTGCAGTTTTGGCCTTGGGCTTGGCTGTCTCTTCTGACTTCGGCTCGGGAGCATTTTTCGCCCTAGCCTGTGTTTTTGTCACCGGCTTTGTTTCCTCTGAAACTTTTGCACGAGTCTTGACCGGTGGCCTGATGGGCTCAACGGGCACCGGTTGCACTTCCCTTTTTCGGAATTGCCGAAGGCTCCAAACCAGCGCAACTATGCTCAAAATAAAAGTAGCTCCAAAAATTAGCGTTTTAGAGGACGAGTCGGAGCCAAACCTCACATCCTGTTCGAAGATCTTGGTTTTAATCACATCGTTGCTTTCAACCTCGGCAAAGACCTTCCACCGGGCCTGCGTGATCTCATCCGTTAGAGGTATCAACACAAATGCTGATGACTCTGGGAACACTGCTGAGTTGTCAAACTCAAAAGGCCCGTAAATTTGGCCTCCAAATGCGGCGTCCTGGAATTTGAGATAGCCACTAACTGGGAGGTCGAGTTTCCCGGTGTTGGCAATCCAAAGTTTGGCAATGTTGCCCTGTGAGGAGGTCTCGAATTCCACACTCTCGATCTCAAAACTTGTCTCGAACTGCTCATAATCACCGACACCAACGAAGATCGGGTAGGCAACTCGGTTCACCACGGGAAGGACAGCCCTAATTTGACCGCCAGGCTCATCCTGGGGTCTCTTGGCTTGGGATGCAATCAAAAGGTAAGGGGTTTCTGTAAAAGGCCGAATTTGATCCGGGGTCTCGAGTGTGATTCGAACAGTCTTTACGGACCCCGCTGGGATAGAGACTGGGTTCTCTGAGAAGATCAGATACGGGGCAGACTGCGCCTCTGAATCGTCATCAATACTCACGACCCCCTCGGTTGTTTTCGAGTTTGCGACATCAAGGTCTAGGGCCATGTCCTCAGCCGAACTGTTGGTCAGAATAATCTCTCGGTAATCGGACATTCCTGGCTCAGCAATGATCCTTAGGGACGGTTCCATGTTCCAAGAATGCCTATCGTCTGTCGCAACCCGCATGGAGAAGTCTTGGCCCAGGGCAGGGATGGTCCCTAGGAGCATCAGGAATACTCCAGCCAGCAGACCTGCCACAGTTTTCTTAGACAATCGTTCTCCAATTAATGAGGTTCACCGACCCCCGTGCTCATGCTTATGGGCACGGGGGTCGGTGAGGGCCTGACTGAGCATTCGCTCCGAAGGGCTACTCCTCCCTGGAGTAGACCATGGTGTTGGTGATTGTGGGGCCCGTGAACACATAGGTCGAGCCGCCGAATAGCGGCTTCATGCCGGCCGGTATGTTGATTGAGTAATCGGAAGTCCAAGAACAGAAGTTATTGGTAGAAGTATCCAAAGCAGCCAAGGTGACCACGCTGGCTCCTGTTTCTGCAGTCCCAGTGCTAGTCACGACTAGCGGTGAGTTTGTGAAGCTAAATTCGGTGCAGCTGACTGCCGTATTTGCGATGGTGAACGCGTTGTCGTCTACGGCGTCAAAGTTCATCGAGGCATCTGTTGCAGTGTCGGTATTTGCATTCGAAACACCAACAAAGCTATTACCGCTAAGTGTGGTGGTCACCGCGACACCATTTCTCTGGCTGTCTTCAAACCAGGAACAGTTGTCGGCAGTTTCCTCCTCAAACGATCCTCCCGCCTCAACCGGCGAGGACGTCACTGGGCCAACCTTAATTGCAAACTCTTGCCCGTTGGCCACAAGTGCAATCTCGTCTCCGTCATACACAGCGTTTTCCCCTTCAACTGGAACTAGCGAGATTGCAGAGTCTGCTGCAGCTAGTGCGGTCCAACCACACCATGGTCTTACTTCGGTGGAAATTGTGGTCTCCTGAGTTGCAAGCGCCTGGCTCCCATTTGCTTCCTGTTGGTCGGTTCCATCAGCGATCGCTGATTCGGTAAATGCGGTTAGCGCGAAGCCAAAAATGGCTATCGGCGCAAGTAGTGCCGCAACAACCCTCTTCATAGCTATTGTCATCGTTTCTCTTTCTCTCAGTTCAGCCCCAAGTCAGCTTTTTCAACATGACACCGGGAGCACCGAATGGTGTAGATAAAGACTAGGTTGGAGGCGAAATACCGCCAAGCATGAGGGATTTCAAATGTTCGCCCAGCGCACACCCGCTATTTTTTGGGGATGAGTAAACCCTTTTGCGCTATGACTACAGCGGAAGCAGCACCGTTGTCATCACTCCACCATTTGAGTCATTCTTCACACTCAGAGAGCCACCACGTTCTCTAACCTGAAGCGAAACCAGGCCCGGTGTAACTCTCGAATTAGGCATGTGACCTCCATCATTTGCTGCCGAAATCAAGAAGTTCCTCGACTGATCGGTATTTGTGACGGACAGCTTGATAGCTAGCTTCTTTGCGCCGCCGTGTCTAACGGAGTTGGTTGCCAACTCATATAGCACCTCAAAAATAAGCGGACTTATGGGGTGTGACGAGTCCAGTACCTCTCCGGCCTCCGGGCTTGCCGTGATGTCTACACTGAGAAGGCCCTGCCACCTTGACTGGACTTCTGAAAATGCCTGTTGCGCGGTAATCGAGGGTGCGCTGCCCATTGCCAGGAGCTCATCTACCTTCCGCTCGATGCGCTCAAATCGCTGGACTATTTTTTGGTGCAATGCCAAGGCCCTCGGCTTGTTGTTTGGATCTTCCTCAGCGTCTCTCGTCAGTTGAAGCGCCATTGAGATCCCCGCCAAACCACTTTGAATCTCACCGTGCAGAGCGTTGGCAAATTCTGCGGCACTAGACGACAGGAATCTCTTGCTGGTTTCAACTTGATCCATTAGCTCCACCTTGAGCTTGGAAAGCTCCGCGTAGCTGATCTCCATCAACCTCAGAATCGATGTGTAAAAGGAAGAGGCAAAAACCAAAAGCAGAACGAGAGCGAAGCCAACAGGCCGCAGGTAACCCGTCTTAGTGGCATCGCACTGACCCAAAAGAGAATCCGCTGTGAACATCAAATAACCAATTGCGGAAAGGGTCAAAAGCAAGACGCCGACGAACCCAAAGTAGCTATCTCTAAGGGCGATGCGTCTCTCGATGCCTCTGAGCACCAGGGCCTCCGCAACAAGAATTCCAGAGAGCAGGAACACATCGTTGGCACAAGCCGAAAGCCCGAAGAGAAACACCAGGGGCAAAATCGCCAATGGGGCGATGGGCGATGGGGTGCGCATGTACCTGAGTATCTCGGCGAACCCCTGAACCCAGCCCACAACCTTTCTTGAAAGGGGGAGTTTCTCTAGCGAAGGCACGTGGGCTCGGTAGAAATCATGACTTTCCCGCCTCACGATTCTTTGACCCAAGCGCTCCACCGTGTTCAGCAACTGGAAACTAAAATCTCGATCCCAGGCACCTGCAAAACCCTCGATTTGGGACCTCAGAGATGAAACGGCTGGCACTACTCGACTGGTCAGGCGGTGTTGAATGTCTCGAAACATTTCCTCAACCTGAAACTTCAAGCTCTCCAGCTCGGTGGTAAGCAGTTCGGTCTCGTATCTCAACGCCTTCGTGTTCCGAGAAATCTGTTGATAAACCCGAATAATCGTCACCGCGAAAAACGTCAACACGGGAAAGCCGAGAGTTACCGACGCGATTCGGCTTAGCCAATCATTGAAATCTGCAAGCATCCAGAAGTGAATCAGCACCTTGGAGACGCCTATCCCGAAGCCCAAAACCAACAGCAACAAAATTGTCGAGTGTTGTGTTAGCCACCAATCTTCTGGTACGAATCTTGCCCTCAGATTGATTAGCGCAAGACTCAGTGGAAATGCCACCAATTGAGCTGTCAACGCCATGAAAACTACACCTGCGAAGTTATCTTGGAAGTACTCCTGATGCCTTGCGGTGGTTGCAAAAATATCAAAAAGGTAGACCAGGAAAAAGGCCTTCGTAAAATTCTGTCTGGAATAAAGGAAGAGACTGAACTCCCGATAGCGGCTACTCAACTGCCACTTGTCCTGTTTGTAGGAGTCGAACCGCAACCACCCTTGGATCAATATTTGGGTCGCCGAGAATCGCCAGTGACTCGTAGGTCCGCACCAATAGAGTCTCGACCGCGCGAATCGTTGTGCCACGTGCCTTGGCTACTGCGCTATTGGAAAGCCCTTCTCCCACCAGTCGCAGCACCTCTGCCTGGGCTTTTGTGATCCTGACAAGGTCATTCGCCCTTTTCGGTTGAGCCTGTTGTTTCTGTTCGGACAGGCACCAGTGAATAGCTGCTTCGATTTGACCTAAGGAATCGACCTCTGACTTGACGATGTATGGAACTTCTGACCCATATGTCCAAGGCTTACCGGTGGCTATCGATGCTGACTGGTGAGCTGAGAGAACAATCTTGCCAACCCAGGGGTAGTTCTGCTCTAGGAAGTCGATCAGGTCTAAACCACTTGGACCAAGACCGAAGTTTAGGTCGGTGATAACCACGTTTGGCTGAGAGAGGTTTATCTGAGCAATGGCATCGGCAATCGAAAACTTCACCAGCACTTCGTGGCCAGCATTTGTAAGACCGGCTGAAATCATCGAAGCTAAAAACTCCTGGTCCTCAACAACCAGAATCGTAATCCGAGCATTTACCAAGTCGGACCGCCCGAATCGTGTGAGGTGGCATGGCGAAACTCAGAAGCGATCAAAATTTGTGCCACCATCCACCATCTCCGTTTGAAAACACGTCATCCACTTACTGCGAACTAATTGTGCCCGTACCTCGCTAAGCATTCCTCGAAAAACCCCAGAATAGACAGTTTGCCCTACTCGGCCGGGTACGCGCTTTGGGAAGTTCGTTAAAAGAACATCGATCGAGGCCTGGTGGGCCCACTCTGAGCGGCTCTGATTGAGCAGCTTGAAAATACCTGAGTGGCTAGCGCTTTGTTGGGTTCTTGATCGGAACCTTTTTGGAGGGGAAAATTCAATGCCTCTGGCAGCCATAATTTGCTTGATTCTGGCAATTGCCGATTTGCTCAGGCCTAGAATCGGAACCCAGTTCCTCGACGGTGATTCGCCTAAAATCCGACACCTTGCAGAGCTTGATCTCTAACATAGCTTCATTGGCGAGTCCCTAGAGTCCGGTTTGGCGCCACTGGGCCACCTGCTTCTCAAAAGCCTCAGCCTCTTTTTGACGGGCGGGGATGCTCCGCGAACTGCTCATTGCAATGGTCTGCGTTCCGGTGCCAAGTTGCTGTTCATTGGGAAAGTTCGCAATTGGGTAGACCATATTCCACGAACAGGCTCGAGCCACGAACAACTGGTAGCAATTAACCTCACTCTTGATCCCGTGGACCTTGGTGGTAACTCTCTGGAGTCTCGCCGTTGGTCTGTTCGTGGCTATTTCATCGCTATCTAGCTCGATCATAAAGGCTTCCAACTCGAGCCTTTATTTATCTTGCATTTGAGGCGGGGCAAGGTAACTAAGCAACAGACGTTCTGGTTCGAGTCTCTTCAAGAGCTCAAAACACACGGATGATTCACACACGCCTTCTATCCAATTGCCAGATAAGCCCCAAGCTTGGCAATTGACTGGCAAGGGCCTGCGGTAAGGCTGAATATTGAGCTTGTTTCAATTCTTGGTGGCTAGCTTGTTGCTTGTTCACAAATAGACAAGGAAGAAAATGAAAAAGCGATCAAAAGTAGCACTAGGCATTACAGCAACCCTTACAGCTGGAGCGATGGCATTCGCATTGCCTTCACTGGCTCATGATTCTCAGAGATCACCCAGCGAGTCCGGGGCCAGGGGTTCTGGTTCAGCCAGTGCCGAGCACCGAGGTGCCAAGGCGCTAGATGCTTCAGAGATCGCAACCCTGCCTCTAATAATTGAGAGCATCCCCACCCAGGTGACAAAGCTTGGCGAAGTGGCCAAGGGGGCTTACTTCTCGGTTTACCGTTTGGAAGATGACGCCACCTCTGTTCCAGAGGTTCAACCAGCCACCAAAGGCCGGATCATTAGTGTTCGCCCGGTTATGGATGAATCCGGAAACCTAGATATTCCAGAGATAGCAGACGGGCAGGTAGTTGCCGACTTGGGGTTTAGAGCCCCAGACCAGTCGGGTGTTACCAAATTGACTCTGTACCCATCCGATGGATCTGCCGCGATACTTGTCACATTAACAACCGATACCGCGGGTGAAACAACTGCGGTGGCATCTAGGGACTTGACAGTGGCCTTTGACCAAAGCGTCGCGGACTCTTTCTTACCAAAGAACATGGGCAAAGCTGGCCGAGGCAAGGGCGGGATGACTCCAGGTGGTGAGCACCGAGGCGGCCCCAAGGGTCAACAAAATAGCTAACAGCATTGGATCAATACCTCCAAAGCAGACAAGTGCTTGGGGGTTTTGTGCGTTCTTATGCAGTCTGGGTTATGCCCAGGGCTGGTATGCCAGCGCATTCAAACCCGCTGGAAGTCCTTAGCAATGGTGTCCCTGTCGGTTGTTGGAAGCTGAGCCTGCGAGGCAAACATCGACCAAGAGTCAATGGCGTCATTTATCTCATTGAGTATCACTAGGGCTCCTGGAACACTATGACGCTCAGCGAAAACCAATAGGTCTTTCCTGGTTAGTGCTTGATACTTTCCGTCAATGCCCATTAGATGCTGGAACGTCCAGGGCCCTTGCGGGTTGTAGGCGTGGGTCACATCGTAGGCTGGGGCGAGCGACCATTCCCCATTCGAATCCATCAAAAATCCGAAGTTTTTGGTGTGGTCATCACAATTTGCTGCCGCTACATTAAATGCCATTCTTCGAAATCCTTCAGCCGCAGACTCTTCACCGAGCCCGAGTGCAGAGATCGCGCTTTGATATTGGGCATAGTCGTGAACTCCAATGGCGTTGTAATCCAGAGCCGCTAGTCCACATAAAGACTGCAAGTGCAGCTTGGTAAACGCATCCGTGCGATCAAAGCGCCGAGTCATGAAATGTGCCCGGCCGTTCTCTTCCAAAAGGCGAGTTTCTGACATCTGCAACCCCGCAGCCTTTGCCATCAATGAGTACGCGTATTCAATGCGGCCATACTGCCCAGTTTCACCAAGTTGTTTGTCTACACCAACGCCGTCAAACTTCAGAAGCCATGATTCCAAGCCCGGTGTTGTTTTGTGGCCAGAGTAGAGATACCCATTTCCTGGGTCGATGTTCACAACAGCCTTGGCCCTAGCGCCTCCGGCGCTGGTCCCCACGGCAAGAATCTGATGCAGCGCGGCTTCTGATTCCACTTCTGTGCCAAGACTTCCCCCGATCACGTCACGAGCAATGCTTACTAGCTCACCTATGTTGAGCATTGAAGCATCTGGTTTATCGGGTCCGGCGTCTGGCAAGAATTCAAGAGCGCCCATGCTCCTAGGCCCGGCATAAGCCAAGCGGTCAAGAGCACTTACACCGCTGGCGCTGACCCCTCTTCGTGCCAACTCGGCTGTAACGATGCTGTTTCCGAAGCGATCGGGAAGTGCGTCAGCGATGGCCGAAGGCAGGCCGAAAAACGTCTCAGGTGCCAGCCCGGGAAAAGAATAGGTGCGTGAGCCTGTTGGCATGGTGAGTGGTGCGAACTCGATTCCTGTGCGAAGCCATTCGGGGGTGTATTCAAAAACAAAGGATCGTGAGCGCAAGCGCCCCCACGTAGTTCCCCCAAAGGAAGACTCTAATTAGTTTTGTGGATTCAAACTCCATCAATGCCCACTCTTGATTGTGTTCGTTTCCTTGGAGAGCGTTGGCGCTTGCCCGGTTGGCGGGACAGCTCTCTTGCCATGGCCAAGGGGCTTACATCTCCTCCTGATTCATCAAGCAGCTCTAACCAGTCGGTCCGCCCAAGGGCTACGAGAACCCTAATCAACACTGCCAAATTAGAAGCCCCACCATTCTCTAGCTTGCTTAGGGTGGCACGGCTTATCGAAGCTCGATCTGCCAGGCTTTGTTGGTCAATTTCGAGGGCGAGGCGTGCACTTCGAATCGATTCACCAATAAGCTCCTGCCACTCTGCAGTTGTGCGTGTAATGTTAGACATACTGGACATTATACTCAATAAATGAGATAATGTAAGTAATTCTAGACATTATGAAGGCTAGTTGTGAAGGCCTCGAATCTCCAAGGACACCTGCCGAAGTTATCAGTGATACCCCGTGCAGAAAGTTTTCACCACCGACACCCTACGCAGCCAGGTGAAAGACACACGCTAAGTCAACGACGGACGCTACTCCAGAGCAGGAAGGGGTAAGTCAGTCGATTATTGAATTAGAAAAAATGACATCATGGTGTTGCCTGCTCCCAATCAGCTTGAGCGAACAGCTTTGTCTTTAGTACTAGCAGGAACTCGGCGGACTGCAAGCCGAGACTCGCCCACAGGTCCGCGCAGGTCTGGGCCAGACTTGCACAACCGTCGAAGCAACGTAATTCTTGGTCTTTTTGGATTGGCAGGTGTCCACGTGATGGACTTGCCGGCCAAGTGGGAGGAAACCTTTTATATAGCCATCGCTTACATAGCGGTGATAGTTTTTTCCGACGTAATCGTCGAGCGATTGACAGTGAAGGGCTCCGCTATTGATTATCTTGGCGCTGCTGGGGCTTCGGCCGCGGTCCTTTTGGGTTATGTGGTGAATCGAACTACAGGGATGCCTGGCGCAATGGACGACATCGGCAATTGGTTTGAACCTTTAGGCCTATTATCACTGGCAGTCGAGATCTTTACTCTTTGGCACTCTCTGTTTGCTCTGCGAACAATTATGCAGATTAGGAAGTTGAAGGCCTTTGAAGTCACCTCGTAGCCTGGAATCACCGACCAAGTCTTGACTCAGTCTGATATTTAGCGAGACCTGCGGTGCCCTAGGGCACCGCAGGTCTCAAACTTTAAGCCGAGGTTCGTGGCCAATGATTACGAGCAGGCTTCTGATTTAGCGCAGCTTTCCTCGCCAAGCACTGAAGGACTTCACTGAACCAGAGTGCGGCAGTCTTAGCCAAGGGTATGGGTGCACTTCTGCAAGATCTTGAAATTTAGCAAAGCTCGGCACCGGTGCATGGGTAATCGCAACCCGGTTCGTCTTGGCAAATTCCACGGGGTCACCAAGGTAAACCGAGAGCTCACGCCTAGTAGCCAGATCCTGCAAAGTCTCGAGGTAGAAATAGATGCGCTTCGAAGAAAGCTGTAATTTTTCAAGCGCTGGCTGATTGAAAACAAATGCCGCGGGCAGCTCCGGGTGGGCAGAGAGGGCCGGGTCAGCATCCCCTAGGGAGTCAATGGTGAGTAGCACCACATTGGGCTGCTGGTTTTTGATTGGGCTAAGGGGCCCAGTTGTCACCTCAGGGGTTGGGTCAAAAGTCAGTAGTGGATCTACCGGCAAAGACTCAAGTTGTGTTTCGGCTGGAAAATTCTCAATCGGGCAGGCCTTATTCAAGGGGCAGGTTCTGCAAAGACTCGGCGCTCGCTTTTGCACTTGCCAGCGGGCAAAGCCATATGGTTTGCCCGTGCCAGTGCCCACAGTCCATTGCCAACCCAAGAGGTTGGCGGCTCTCGAGCCGTCAATCAGCTCTTGATGCATGCGCTCTTGGCCGTGGAGCCAACCCTTGTTATTGCGCACGCTCCAGTGTGAAGCTAGCCACATTCTGGTTTGGTTCACGAGCCAACCGTCTTGGTTTAGTTCGTCCAAAACAAAATCAACGCAGGCCATACCCCTTGGCCAACCATCACCAGGGGCGTCCCAGATTTGTTCAAACCTTAGGTTTTCAAACAGTTTTGTTCCGATGCGTGCGTAAAGGTGTCTTGAGTACTCCTGCCATAAAAGCTCGTCTCGATACTTTTCTTTATCGTATTGGGGCGCCTTGCCGGCCAGCTCCCAAAGGGTTGCAAGCGAAATGATGTTGTGCCGAATATAAGGCGATAAAACCGTTGCCCCTCTATTTTGAATAGGCAACACCTCGGAGCGATTTTTGGCATAGCCCTTTAGGTTAAGGCTCTCGTAAGCCAGGTTGGCAGCGGTTTGACCACCGGGGATTGAACTTCTACCGCCACCCGAATGCAGCCCTTCAAACACATCGGCCAGGAGGGACTCGGAATCGGTGTTGATATCAAATTGCTTCAATTGGGTAAGACCCCTTCGGTTTCAGTGTCATAAGTTTATGTAAACCCGCCCTCTTCTTTCGGACTCGGGCATGTAGAGATTACCTTGCGCTCAATTGTTGACTACAGGCTGTTCTGTTTCTACAATGTAGAAACAACGAGCGGAGGGATTCAATGGCGAAGGCAGCAATTGGCAAGTGGGGCAATAGTGCGGCATTGCGCATTCCCGCCGGCGTTATGAAGGACGCCCGCTTCAGCGCGAACCAGCAAGTAAACATAAGCGTGTCAAAAGGGCGCATCGTAATTGAGCCGGTGCAAGTTGTAGATTTCGATCTGGAAGACCTGATTGCGGGTATCACGCCCGAAAATTCGCACTCCGAGGTCAGCTTCGGCAAGCCAGTAGGCAAAGAGACACTCTAATGGCACTGAGTAACTACATTCCAGAGGCTGGAGATTTGGTCTGGTTGGAGTTTGATCCGCAAGCCGGCCATGAGCAGGCTGGCCACCGACCAGCCTTGGTAATTAGCCCTGCCGCCTACAACGCTAAATCGGGACTAATGCTTTGCTGCCCGGTGACCACAAAGATAAAGGGTTATCCATTCGAGGTGAGAACAGAGTTGGCTGGAACTTCAAGCGTCATAATCGCTGACCAAGTCAAATCTCTTGATTTCAAGGCCCGAAACGCCAAAAAGAAGGGCGAGGTGCCGTTTGAGGTTCTAACCCAGGTTCGAGCCAAAATATTGTCCTTGGTAGCAGGGATCTAGTTCGACCAACGCCCGGATGACTCCGCTACCGTTGTTGAAACTAATGTGTCTGCACTGAGATTGCGATGTGCGGCGAGAGCCTAAAGCAGCTTTTGAGGAGGGGCTGAGATGAAAACTCTCTCGCCCGGTCCTAATGAGTCTTAGATATGGGGCAGACCTGAATCACTATTTAGACAGCGAAATTAGATCGACTAGGACCGTCTAATAGTGCTCGCATATTCGTCGAGGATGCTCAGGATCGCGCTCTGCTGCCACACTCTATTGCGCCGAAGGCCAGTAGCCTCGGTGAGTATCCCAGCATCCGTGAGTTGGGCTAAAGCGCGAACAGCACTCATTGCATTCATGCTCAACTTCTCCTGCACATAAGTGGTGTTCACAACCGGTTGCGCTATGAAGTGTGGAAGTAGTGCCCAGCCTCCAGCTTGGCCGCGCAAGTTCCCAAGTCGCTCGCGTGCCAAAGCTTGCTCTGCCGAAAAATCGTCCACCAGCTTTCTACCAGTGACCGCGGCATAGTGCGATGCTGCAGCGAACTCACGGATAATCTTGGCGGCATCACCGGCCCGATAGGCGCCGAGTGCTTCAAAATAAGATTTGGTATTGCGCAAAAGACCCACCTTGAAAGTGTTGTTGAGATCGGTTCTTAGTAACATTTTCTCAGTAAGTGTTACTAAGGCCCTTACTCAATCACAGTTAGCCTGACTTCCTAAACGAAGCAATGAATGATTTGGCCCAACTCGAGTGCGGCAGTTTGATCGCCGGGGATGGAGTTTGCGCCATCTGAAGAAAGCGGCCCATCAAACACATCGGCCCGGAGAGATTGGGCATCGGTGTCATAAGTGCAGGCAAACCTGCCCTTGTTTTTTGGACTCGAGCAATCGGTCAAGCACTTATTGTTGGAGTCATGGATTCACTAAATCGACACGAAGACTACGGTCAAGAAGCACTAGATGAGACCCACCTACTCGCCGACCCAATTGCCCAGTTCAAGCTCTGGCTAAAGGATGCCGAGGCCGAAAAGATTTATGAACCAAACGCCTTTGTGCTGGGCACGGTCACAAAGGAGAACACACCAAGCGCCAGAACCGTTTTACTCAAGGGTGTTGATGAACATGGTTTCTTCTTTTTCACAAATTTTGGTTCACGTAAAGGCAGGGCAATCGCTACTAACCCTGCGGTGAGCGCGGTGTTTGGTTGGTACTCGATGTATCGACAGGTATTAATCGAGGGTGTGGCGAGAACTGTGCCGACAGAAGATTCCGATGAGTATTTTCATTCTCGACCTCAGGACTCTCAGGTTGCCGCTTGGTCAAGCCAGCAATCTCAGCCAATCGCAAACCGTGACGCTTTGGATGCCCAGTTTGAAACGGCTCTCGAAAGATTTAAAGACGCCCAGGTGCCAAGGCCTGATTACTGGGGCGGCTATCGAATCCTGCCAACCAGAATCGAGTTCTGGAAGGGCCGCTCCAACCGCATGCACGATCGCATTGCCTTTACCCGCATAATCGATGAAGCCGGCCTAATTGGCCCTTGGAAGATCGAACGCCTGCAGCCCTAAAGAATATGTATTCTGGCTAATCGGCCTGGAACTGCTGGTTCACCAGTTTTGAGTAAAGGCCTTTGGCCTTTAGCAATTCGGTGTGGGTGCCTTGCTCCACCACCTCACCACCACTGATAACAAAAATAACATCTGCATTTATTACTGTCGAAAGTCGGTGCGCAATTGCAATGGTGGTTCGGTTCCGCGACAAAGTATCTAGGGCCTCTTGCACGATTCGCTCACTCTGAGTATCCATCGAGCTAGTGGCTTCATCGAGTATCAAAATCGGTGGGTCTTTTAGTAGAACCCTTGCAATCGCGATTCTTTGCTTCTCACCACCGGATAGCCGATAACCGCGCTCGCCGACCATGGTGTCGTAGCCTTCGGGGAAGCTCGCAATAGTCTCGTGAATGTTCGCGGCTTTAGCCGCGGTGATAATTTCATCATCTGTCGCCTCGGGCTTGGCATAGGCCAAGTTTTCTTTGATGGTGGCGTGAAAAAGGTAAGTTTCCTGATTCACAATCCCCACCCGATCGATCAGGTCACTTTGGGCAATGTTTCTCACATCGACCCCGGCAAAAAGCACCTGCCCCTCACTGGTCTCATAGAGCCTAGGAATCAAATAACTAATGGTTGTCTTACCCGAACCCGATGGCCCCACAAGGGCCGCGTATTGACCCTTTTCTACCTTTATATTCAAGTTCCTTAGGGTCGCCACCTCGCTCTCAGAGCCCGGGTAGCTGAAGGTGACATTGCGAAGCTCTACTGACCCTAAAGCGTCGGCTTTAAGCTTCTCGGGGTTTTCCGCATCAACGATTGCCGGATTCAAATCCATGTACTCAAAAATACGAGCGAATAAAGCCTCGCTGGTTTGCAGATCCAACACCACGCGCATTAACCCCATCAAGGGAAACAGCAACCTTGCCTGCACCGTGGTGAATGCCACCACGGTGCCAATAGAAACCACGCTACCTTCGGTGATTAGCCAGCCGGCAAATAAATAAATGATTGCGGGAATAGCAGAAAAGAAGATCTGCACCATAGCGAAAAACCACTGGCCGCTCATAGTTTGGCTAACCTGCAATCGAATCTGCACCTTATTTTCGGCGGCATATCGATCGACTTCGATCTGCTGGCGACCAAAGCTCTTGGCCAGCAAGATGCCGCTAACCCCGAGTGCTTCTTGAGTAATGGCGGTCATCTCACTCAAAGACTCTTGGGTCTTCCCGGCAATCTTGGCCCTGACCTGACCGACTCGGCGCTGCGCCAAGATCATCAGTGGCATTACCACCACGGCAACCACGGTGAGTTGCCAGCTCAATAGCAACATCGCAATGAAGGCGGCAATCACCGTCACGGTGTTGCCCAGCACGCTGGAAACGGTATTGCTCAACACGTTGGCAACACCACCGACATCGTTTTGCAAACGAGACTGAATGGTGCCGGTCTTGGTCTTGGTGAAAAACGCCAACTCCATTGCTTGCAGGTGGGCAAAGAGCCGCTCCCTGAGCTGCCCCATAACCTCGTTGCCAACCTTGGCTGTTAGGTAGGTTTGCCAAACCCCAATGGCTGCCGCACCGATAAATATTGCCACCATTAAACTCACTAGCTCAATCAACAGCGGCATGTTTGGCGGCCCAATTGGCGGAAATAAACCTTCGTTAAAAGTGCGCTCAATCAGTAGTGGCGGAATCACGCTGAGCGCAGCGCCGACTAGCACCAAAATAACGGTGCCGATTAGTGCGCCCTGGTGGTTTTCGAATAAAGCGGCAATGCGCTTTAGCAGATTCTCAACTTTTGGTGCCGCAGCGTTTTCTGCTTTTCTTTTATCGGAATCAACCATGTAGCTACCCGATCCACCACGCATTTTCATCCATTAAGAATACTTGAGCCCCTGCAAGAAGGGGTGCCTGCTCACTCGGTTGATCCAGGAGTCCATCGCCCAAGATAAAAGATTCATCTAATTTGCGCGGATGATATTTGGCGGAGCGGGCTGAAGGCAGTTCTAACTAGCACCGGAGGAACTCGACATCCCAAACCGGGAGGGGATTCAGGAAGTTGCGCAGCAGTTACTCAGCGGAATCTACTCTTTGGAACTGTCCGGCGTGCCCTTGGTCTTCTTTTCCGTCTCGGCTGCCTGCACCGTCTCCACCTCGTCTTCAACGATTGCGTCAGCCTGAGCTAAGTTGTCGGGCGGGGCCAATTTATCATCGTCAACGATTGCGTCTAATGTGCGCTGCGAGATACCGTCTCCGGTTTTGATTGCCTTTTTTCGCAGGCGCTCAAGCGCTGCACGAAGCGGCTTTGCGGGCTCGCGAAGCGAGGGCTCTTCCACCTCGAGCCCATAAAAATCACCAATGTGGTCGACAAATTGCGCACGTTGCGCCCTGTCGTAGGCGCGACGTTCCCGGCTGAAGGCCGTCACCGTGGCCGCACAAATCATCAGCATGACGATGCTGAATGGAAGGGCGGAAAGAATCGCCGCGGTTTGTAGGGTTTGCAGCCCACCGGTGATTAATAGCGCAATCGCCAAGAACGAAGCCAATAGAGCAAAGAAGATACGCAGAGCCTTGGGCGGTTCTGTAGAGCCACCGGTTGCAATCATCGACATAACCAGCGCTCCCGAATCTGCGGAGGTGACAAAGAAGATGCCAATCAACAGGATCACACCGAACGTGAGAGCGGTCCCCGCCGGGAGCCCACCAATTAGATCAAACAGGGCCGAGTCGGCATCCACCGATCCGTCGGCACCAATCAAACCGCCCTGGCCGTAAAGCTCGCGGTAGATGGCGTTTCCGCCGAGCACGCTGAACCACAAAAAGGTGAGCACGGTGGGAACAAGCATCACGCCGCCGACAAACTCACGAACGGTGCGGCCCTTGGAAACCCGAGCAATAAAGACACCAACAAACGGTGCCCAAGACATCCACCAACCCCAGTAAAAAGTAGTCCAGCTTGCTTGCCACTGCTCGCCTGCTTGACCCGCATAGGCGCTCACGGTGAAACTGAGCCCAAGAAAGTTCTGCAGGTAGTTGCCCATCGATTGCACAAACTCACGGAACAAAAACGCTGTCGGGCCAACAATCAATAAAAACACCAACAGCACCGCAGCGAGAAGCAGGTTGGTTGTCGAGAGCCATTTCATACCGCGGCCTATGCCTGAAACCAGAGACAGGATGGTGAACCCGACCACCACGAATATGACCACAATCTGAGTGGTGAGGTTTGCTTCGGCAACACCGGCTTTTTCAAGTCCGGCGGAAATTTGGAGCACACCCAAACCAAGCGAGGTGGCAACCCCAAAAACGGTACCCACAAGAGCGATGACATCGATTAGGTTGCCCCAGCCGCCACGGATGCGCTTGCCAAGTAGCGGCTCAAGTGTCC
>Ga0306872_100464_pt1 | contig 15957 bp, 17 predicted proteins | sample AntRauMeHopE1498_FD_190455 | JGI IMG/M metagenome (GOLD analysis project Ga0306872, IMG submission 190455) | Saline lake microbial communities from Rauer Islands, Antarctica - Metagenome Hop E1 #498 (v2) (version 2) | ecosystem: Environmental > Aquatic > Non-marine Saline and Alkaline > Saline ...
TTCTCTCCTGAGAAGACTCCATGGAAAGACTCGAGAAGCTCGTGGTGCATGAAAATTTGCGCATATGTTCTGGCAATCAACGGAATTAACCGGCGTTGGTGCCGCCCATAATCCATCAGAGTTTTTTCTTTGCCATCTGGACCCTGAAACTGCTTTCGCTCCTCGCCATAGCGAACTGCGATATCCAGCGCCAGTTTTTGGGCATTGGTAACAGCTCCGGTGAGTGAGACTCGACCTTGAACCAAAGCACCAAGCTGAGTGAAGAACCTGCGGCCGGGAGATTCGATTGTTGAGGTGTAGGTGCCGTCTTCTAAAACATCCGCGTAGCGGTTGAGCAGGTTATGTCTTGGCACGCGAACCTGATTGAAGAACAACCTTCCATTATCGATTCCGTTTAATCCACCCTTAAGGCCATCGTCTTCTGAGCCAACCCCTGGCAACAACTTGCCTTTTTTGCGAATCGGCACATAAAAAGCGTGCACACCCTGATTCTCGCCATCGGTATAAAGCTGAGCAAAAACAACCGCAGCTTCACCATGCAGTGCCGCGTTACCTAGGTAATCCTTATAGCTGTGACGATCTGGGGTGTGAATCACGAACTCTTTTGAACCCGCGTCGTAGGTTGCAGTGGTGCCAATGGAGGCAACATCGGAACCGTGACCGGTCTCGGTCATGGCAAAAGCGCCAAGGGTTTGAAACGATATTGCGGCGGGCAAAAGATTCTTCAGGTGATACTCGGTGCCCAAATAGCCAATTGCTGAGCTAAATAGACCGATCTGGACACCGTATTTGATTTGGAGTGAAGGGTCGGCGAAAACGAGTTCTTCAAAGCTGGCCAATCCTCCACCGGGGTCGCCCTTGCCACCAGCGAACTCGGGGAAGCCGTGTTGGGTGGCGCCAGCCTTGCCAAGAATCCGAAGCTGATCCATCACCCGCTCACGATGTTTGTCGAAGGGCATGCCCTCTATTTTGAACAGCTTGTTTTGCGTTATCACGCTTCGGGTGTGACGGCGAACTTCGGCCCAGCGGCCAAGAATCAGTTCGCCAATTTCAGCCTGGTCTAATTGAACGTCTGCATTGATATCCATGCCCTAAGTGAGTCACAAGAAAGCTTGCGAAGCTAGCCAATGCTGAATTTTCGTGAGTCAAGACAAAAAGGCAAAATGGGGCGCCTGAGGCATTGTAGATAACCTACAAAAAACTGGCCCGAATTTCTCAGCTAATCCACAAAAGCTAGTTGCCCTCGAACTTAGCGGGTTGCTTGCTCATAAAGGCCTCCATGCCGCGCATCACATCATTTGACTGCATTAGTTTGCCCAATCTAATCATCAGCTGGGCCTTCTCCTGGGCGGTATCGCCGGCCCGTGCCGATGCCAATGTCGCCTGCACTGCAAGTGGGGCCTGGCTGGCAATCCTTATTGCTAGTTCCAAAGCACGATCGAATTCTTGGCCGACCTCGACTACCTCGGTCACTAAGTTAAAACGGTAAGCATCTTGAGCCCCAAAGCTATCTCCGGTGAGTAGGTAACGCATGGCGTTAGACCAACCAGCCGCTTTGGGGAATCTAAAGCTACCGCCACCAAAAGGCAAGATTCCTCGAGTTACTTCGAGCTGTGCAAATTTTGCATCATCGGCGGCCACCACGATATCTGAGACCAACGCCAACTCGACCCCCAGTGTGTAGCAGGTGCCACGGATTGCCATCACCACAGGCTTGGATATCTGCTTTGTGGCGATTCCCCAAGGGTCAAGGCCACCCTCTGGAACCAAGTTCAGTTGCCCGCTTGCCATCTTGGGTCCGATATCCATTAGATCGAGACCGGAGGTGAAGTGATCACCTTGGGCGTACACCAGACCGACTCTCAGGTTGGGGTCGCTATCTAACTGTCCATAGGCCATCGCGAGAGAATGCAGCATTTCAAGATCGGCGGCATTGAGCTTATCCGGGCGGTTTAAGCCAATCATTAAAACGTGCCCGCGGGTTTCCAGAGTGATTTTGGTCGAATATGACATGTGCGAAAGAATAAAGGGTTTGACTTGGTTGCGCCAATCGAATTTGCGTGGCTACTCTTTTCGCCTTGCAGGCCAAGTCAAAATAATCGAGGAGATAGCCACTGCGATAAATGGCACCATGCCGACCGCCCAGGCCACGCTTATGCCCAGAATTGCTAGCAATCCCAGCACCGTGTTCATAAGTATTGCAATCCAGAATTTGATGACCTTCCTTCTGGCTAAGACCGCCAGAATCACATCAACCACGGATAAAAAAATGAGACCGCCAAATAGCCCGGCCGCCGTGATTGCTAGATCTTCCATAGGTTAATCATGCTGCTTATCTTCGACAGGGGACGTAGTAATTTCTTGAGTTTTGATGCTGGATCTTGATAAACGAACCCAAACCGCCATAGTTAAAATTACAAGGCTAAAACCAAAGAGCAGGTCCTCCACTGGAGCGTCGGCGACCCGAAGGCCAAAAATCACCTCGGGCGAGTAGGTCACTATGCCATTAGAAGTCAGGTAGGAATTGGTGATGAGCTGGAAGAAAACCACGATTAGATAGGCCATGTAGAAGCTTGGCCTTTTGAATATTCCTGATCTGATGATTCTGGTTTCTAGAAATAATGCCACCACCACAGAAATTATTGCCAATGCGCTGTAGCTCAAGGGGTCACTTTCTTTCTAGCCGCTAGGTTTTTGAGCATTCGCAGCGTCGACTCGACCCCTTCGAGGGTCAGCACCGCAGCGATTGGAATAAAGACAAAAAATAGATACTCTTCCAGCGGTAAACCAAAAGGTCCGTAAATACCCAAGGTGAGGCTTCGATCAAAGAACCAATGTCCTTGCGCGGTGGCGTAAATATCCCAAATCACAAACCAGGGTGAAACCAATCCGATGGTTAGAAACAGCCGCTTTGGGTTTCTTAAGACCCGGATTTTAAATGCCAACTCGAGCCACCAGGAGGCTCCTACAACGAATATGAGCATTGCAGCATAGGACCATTGTCCGAACAATTTACTCCCGAGACTAGAATCGACTCGTGCTTGAGTCTCAACTAAGGCTATTGGTTCAGCTTCGAACCTTTTCCCGATACGCCATTTTGGCTGGAATTATTATTTCCATTCCTCTAAATATATTGTTGCCAAACAGTATTTCTTGGCAGGTGGTTTTGGCCATCACGGCCCTGGCGATAGGCATCCCGCATGGAGCGGTTGACCACCTGATCACCGTTCCTAAGTTCAAGTTTTTCAAAATGGCACTTTTTCTAATTGGCTATCTCGCGGTTACTGGCCTCTGCATCTGGTTTATCTTGTCCAATAACCTGCTCGGTTTTCAACTCATCGTCCTAATCAGCGCCCTTCACTTCGGGATTGGTGACGCCTCATTCATTTCGGAGCTGAATGCTCGTTCAAATAAAACCGGCTTTCCGAAGGTTTTATTTGCCCTAGCCGCTGGGTTCACGCCAGTTTTCATTCCGTTATTGAACTCGCGTTCAACCGAGGCACTCGAGGCTGTGAATCCAATTCTTATCGGCTGGGCCGACCCGGTCACCGACCTGCTTTTCTGGGTGGTCGTGGCCCTGAACCTATTTGTCACTGCCCTAATGCTCTTCAAAGGTCGCCGCGCTGAGGCGATTGACCTGGCGGCACTTTTGGCCATTAGTTTGATAGCACCGCCGCTTGTGGCATTCGCGTTTTATTTTGGTTTTTGGCACGCGCTGAGACACACCGGCAGACTCACGCTTGAACTTCCAAGCTCTCTTGGGGCGCACGAACAGCATCAGCCACGCAAGGCCTTTTGGTTGGCACTTGCGGCAGGGCTTCCGGCCCTAGCCATCGTGATTGGATTCACAGTAGTTTTGGGCATCACCGGAAACTTTGATCTCGGTGCAGACCTACTGTGGCTCTTATTGGTTGTGGTTTGGGCACTCACGATCCCACACATGGCCCTGACCTCGAGGCTGGACGCCAAAGCTATGGGTTTTACTAAAAACAACTCCGAGGCTAATAAGAGCTAGCGCTCTTCATGCCAGAGATCTGCAATTGATACATTTCTTGAACCAGAAGCGGCTCAAGTAGCTTATTTTCAACGAAAGAACGCAGCTTTGCCACCGATGGGGCATTGTTGTGGTTTTGCCACAACTCTCTAGATTCCCAAGCCTCTATGAAAAGTAGCTTCCCAGAAACCTCTTGATAGAGGTCGTAGTACTGACAGCCAGGCTCTTGTCTAACCTCTTTAGCAATCTCGAGGAGAAATTCAGATACCGCTTTAAGGTGCTCGGGTTTTGGATTAAAGGTGGCGACCACCGTGCAATTTGGCATGTTTCAAGGTTAGGCCCTTGGGTCGGTCTAAGCCATCGGGTTAGCAATACCGACATAAACGGTTTCCAAGTACTCGGAGATACCTTCTGCACCACCCTCGCGACCCATGCCAGAGGATTTCACACCACCAAAAGGTGCTGCCGCATTTGAAACTAGGCCAGTGTTCAAACCCAGCATCCCAACCTCTAATTTCTCAGCCAAACGCAGGCCACGATTTAGATCGTTGGTGAAGGCGTACGCAACTAGGCCATACTCAGTGTCGTTGGCAATAGCTATCGCATCCGCCTCATCCTTGAAGGTTATGATCGGTGCAACCGGGCCAAAGATTTCGTTTCTAAGAATGCTCGCGGTTGCCGGGACGTTTGTCAGCACGGTTGGCGGATAGAAAAATCCTTCACCCTCAGGGATCTGACCACCTGTGAGAACCGTTGCTCCCTTTGCCACAGCCTCCTGAACTAGCGCGTGAACCGCAACACGGGCCTTCTCTTCGATAAGTGGGCCAATATTCGCGCCCTCTTCGAGGCCTCGGGCCAGTTTAAGGGTGCTCATTTTGTTGACTAGCTTTTGGGAGAACTCTTCGGCAATGGATTCGTGAACCAGAATGCGGTTAGCGGCGGTGCAAGCCTCTCCCATATTTCTGAGCTTCGCAATAATAGTCCCCTCAACTGCCTTGTCAATGTCAGCATCCTCAAAGACCAACAGTGGGGCGTTGCCGCCAAGCTCCATTGAGACCCGTAGAACCTGGTCCGCGGAATCGGCTATTAGCTTTCGGCCAACCTGGGTTGAGCCGGTGAAAGAAAGCTTCCTGAGTCGCTCGTCTTTGATGATTGGGCCAGTCACCTCACCGGGCCTTGAAGTCGTGATTATATTTAAGACGCCTTTTGGAAGACCGACTTCTTCGAGAACCTTGGCAAATAAAAGGGAGGTGAGAGGAGTAAGGGCCGCGGGCTTCAATATCATGGTGCAGCCGGCAGCAATCGCAGGCGCAATCTTCCGAGTGGCCATCGCCAGTGGAAAGTTCCACGGGGTGATAAATAGGCTTGGGCCAACCGGCTTTTTAAGAACCATAATTCGGTTGTTGCCATCTGGTGCAATTGAATAGCGACCGTAGGCTCGAACCGCCTCTTCAGAAAACCACCGCAGGAACTCGCTGCCATAAGCGACCTCACCCTTGGCCTCCGCAAAAGGCTTCCCCATCTCTAGGGACATCAGGGTCGCGAACTCATCCCCAAGCTCAGTCACTCTCTCAAACGCTGAGCGAAGAATTTCTGCTCGGTAGCGAGGTGCGGTTCTGCCCCAAGCTTCTTGAGCCTCATGAGCAGCGCTGATTGCCTCTTGACCATCCTCATAAGAGGCGTCGGCGACTTTTACCAGGGTCTTCCCGGTTGCTGGATCCTGAACGTTGATTGTCTTTCCATCAGATGAATCACGCCAGATTCCCGAGATGTATACGCCGGTAGGAACTAGGTCTAAAACTCTCTGTTCTTGCGCCTGACTGATGCTCATAACACTCTTTCTAGAATCTCTTGAATTTGCTGAACTGTGGGATTGATTGGATTGTTTAGAGTTACCGCGTCCATCGCTGCAGTATGAGCAATCATCGGAATATCGGAGGCGGCGATTCCAAAATCGGACAGCCTGGCCTTGAGGCCGACCTTTTCGACCAAATCCGAAATGCGCTCGATGCTTGCAAAAGCATTTGCTGCGTCATCGGATTGGGTGCTTCCTACTCCCAGAGCGAAGCTAATCTGCGCCATCCGGCTAGTGCAATTAGACAGATTGAATTTCAGGGTCTCTTCTAGAACTAAACAAAGGGCTACTCCGTGTGGAATATTGAAGTGCCCGCCCAAAGAGTGGCCGATCCCGTGGACTAAGCCTAGGCCGGTGTGTGAGAAACCTACTCCGACTACGTGCGATGCCAAAAGCATCTGGGATCTGGCTTCTAAATCTGAACCATCATTCACCGCTATTTCAAGAAACTGATTCGCGGTCTCAATTGTTTTTAGCGCAATGCCATCCGAATAAGGGTTTGACCGGATCGATATATATGACTCGAGCGCATGCACCAGGACATCCATCCCGGTAGCTGCGGTGGATTTTGGAGGCAGGCCTAAAGTTAGTTCTGGATCCAAAATTGCCGCTTTCGCCAAGGCCGAAGAGTGCCCAACATAAAAGCGGGTATGGCTAGCCTCATCGGTTATAACTCCAAAAGCATTCACCTCGGACCCGGTTCCAGCGGTGGTTGGAATTGCGATGATCGGTAAGCCCGGCATCTCGAACTCAGTCCTATAGTCGAGGCCGAGCCCGCGTTGTGGGTTAAGGGCTCCGAGAGAAACACCCTTTGCAGTATCCATGGAAGATCCGCCACCTAGCGCAATCAGGACATCGCAACCTGAATCCTTTGCAACATCGGACCCCGCGTCCACGCAAGCTGTGGTTGGGTTCGGCGTTACACCGTCAAACACCTGAACAGAGATCCCACTGGCCTTGAGCGAAGCTTCAACCTTTAGCAAAATCTCGGATTTAGCCAAAAAGGCATCGGTGATTACCAGGGCCTTTGTTGCACCTTGGGACTTGGCCAAAGCTCCAACCTTAGTAACGGATCCAACACCAAAGTGAGTGGGCGGTTTGGGGTCTAGAAATAATTCGTATTCGGACAGGTTTCTACCTTGAATCAAATTGCCAGCCTCAAATCTTGGCTAATTAGATCCTCATGGGCTGCCAGCCTCATATCTTGGCCAATTAGATCTTCATAAAGCTTGATGGGTGTCATCTCCCCGGCCTTATCACCATATTGAGACTTTGCTCTGCGATAAATCTGTTCAACTATTGCCGATAGTTCAACTGGCACCGAAACAGAACGTGCAAGGTCAATCGATAAACCGAGGTCCTTGCAGGCGAGGTCGATGGCAAACCCCTCGTCGTAATCTGAGTGATGCAGAACGCTTAGAACATCGTGTTCTAAAAAGTTTGAGTTGGCGGGGGATGCTATTAGGGCCTTTCTCAGAACATCAAGCTCGACCCCAGCCTTCACCCCGATTGCCAAGACCTCGGCGGTTGCCACCAAGTGGGAAAACCAGAGTTGGTTAATCATCAACTTCACGGCGTAGCCCGAGCCCGCCTTGCCAACGTGGATTATCTTCTCAGGGTTACCCATCCCCTCAAAAACATTCTTTAAAGCGATGAATTCTTCTTCTGTGGATCCCACGAAAATCTGCAGTGTGCCATTACGAGCACCGGCCGACATTCCAGCCACCGGGGCATCCACGATGTGTACCTGCAATTCCTCCGCGAAACTGCGAGCCCGCTCGGTCACCTCGGGGACCGAGGTGGACATGTCCACCCACCAGCCATTTTTTTTCATTCCGGTTAATATTCCATCGGGCCCCATTGCGACAAAATCAAGCAGCTTCGGGGTTGGCAGCATTGTGATAACCACGTCACTTTGAGCAGCGACTTCTGCTGGAGTATCGGCCCAGACTGCCCCCGCTAATAATAAATCTGTCGCGGCCTCTTTGCGCACATCGTGAACAATTAGCTTGAAGCCATTTTTTTGCAGATTTTTAGTCATGCCGCTGCCCATGTTCCCGAGGCCGATAAACCCAATAACTGCGTTTTGATTGTCGAACATTTTGTCCCTTTAGGTTGGCGTGATTAGATAGGTTCGTTGCCTAGGTTTATCCAGGTTGTTTTTAGTGCAGTGTAGGAATCGAGTGCATGTAGTGAGCGGTCCCTGCCAAAACCAGAGTTCTTGAAGCCGCCAAAGGGCACGATGATATCTGAGACATCGAAGGTATTTACCCAAACGGTGCCGGCTCGAACAGCTTTGGCCACCCTATGAGCAAGGGTGATGTCCCTGGTCCAAACACTTGCAGCCAACCCATATTCGGTGCCATTGGCAAGTTCCACCGCTTGTTTGGCAGTCTTGAAGGTTGTGACTGCTAGCACGGGGCCGAATATTTCCTCTTGTGCAATTCGGCTGTTGATCTTCACGTTATCGAGAATCGTAGGCTCAATAAAGAAGCCGCCGGCCACCGGCTGATGAGCATTACCGCCAAATACGACGTTGGCGTTTTCTTCCTTGGCAATCTCCAGATATTCCAGCACCCGAGTGTGCTGCTTTTTGTTTACGATTGCCGATACCTGAGTCTTGGGGTCCATGGGATCCCCGGTTACCAAAGCTGCGCCGACTCTGATGACGGCTTCTAATAAGCGGTCTTTGATTGCTTCGTGGGCCAGCAATCGAGAACCACCGTGGCAGGTTTGTCCCGCGTTATAAAAGATGCCCCAAGCAATTGCCGAAGCACAGGCTTCGATATCTTCAACATCCTCAAAAACTATGTGCGGGGATTTTCCACCCAGCTCGAGAGCGACCTGCTTGCCGTTGGATTCACCAGCGTATTTCTGGAACATTTTTCCGACCCCGGGGGACCCGGTGAAGGTTATTTTGTCGACTAGCGGGTGTCGCCCAAGCGCCTGCCCCGCTTCGGCTCCGTAGCCGGTGACAACATTTAATACTCCGGCTGGAATCCCCGCTTCGATTGCCAATTCTGCTAAACGCAGTGAAGATAAGTTGGTGTCTTCCGCGGGCTTTAGAACCACAGAATTACCAGCGGCCAGGGCTGGGGCGAGCTTCCACGCCGAAATAACTAGCGGGTAGTTCCAGGGCACAACCGCACCGATTACTCCCAGTGGCTCTCGTGAGATGAGGGCGAGGGCCGAGACTGGTGCCGGGGCGATCTGGTCATAAATCTTGTCGATTGCCTCTGCATACCAACGATAGGTTCTGGCTGCTGATGGAACATCAACGTTGAGAGCGTCACCAATTGGGTGCCCTGTTTCGATGGCTTCTAAAAGAGCAAGCTCGGTAGCGTTTTCCAGCATTAATTCGCTCAACCGGTAAAGTGCCTTTTGGCGGTCTCTAGGGTTTATTCTCGACCAAACACCCTGTTCGAAGCGCTGATGGGCGATTCGAACTGCGTTATCAATGTCTTTTTCTCCGCCACGCGCAACGGTAGTGATAACCGATCCATCCCTCGGTGAGAGGGTTTCAAACCGCTCCTTGGAGGCTGCCGGAACAAATTCACCATTAATAAATAAGTCTGCTTTGGGTTTTAGGTCTTTGGCTTTTTGAAGCCATTGCTCTTTCGTAAATTTATTCATCCCTAGACCCTAAACCTTTGCACGGCGTCAAGATCAATTTCGGCACCGAGACCCGGTGCCTTTGGCACGTGAACATAGCCATCTGAATCAATATCAATGGGCTTTATAAAAAAGTCCCTCCGCTCGATGGTCCAGCCCGGCGGATCATAAGGGAATTCGAAGTATGGTCCTGAGCCAACCCCGGCGGCCACATGAAGATTCGCCAAAACGCCCAGGCCGTTAGTCCAAGAGTGTGGCGTGAATCTGCGGTGCTTCAAAGCAGCCATTTCTGAGGCCTGGCGAGCACGCAACATTCCAACTGCCAGGACAACATCTGGTTGGTAAATATCAAAAGTGTCTCGCTCAATCAGGTGCGCGAGCTCAGCCATAGAGCGAACCATCTCACCACCGGAAATTTGAACACCCAGAGCTTGGCGAATCGATTTAATGCCCTCTATGTCGGTTTGTGGAAGCGGTTCTTCGATCCACAGCACACCAAGTTCACTAAGCCTTTGCGCGACGCTACGAACCTTCGATAGAGGGAGAGCATCTTCGATATCTCCCGACATTCGCCACATCTGATTCATATCTACTGCTATCTCGAAATCCTCCCCGAGGGCTTTTCTTGTTGCGGCGACCGCTTCGATACCTTCATCCAATTGGTCCCGGGCGATGCGAATCTTGCATGCCCTAAATCCTTTTTCGCGGGCTCTCTGCGCTGCTAGGGCGCGGTCTTCGGGATTACGCAATTCACCAAATGAGGCGTAGGCCAATAACCGATCCGTGGATCCGCCAAATAGGGTTGCAACTGGCAAGTTCGCCACCTTGCCGATGATGTCCCAGAACGCTGCCTCTAGAGGCCAGTAACGGCCACCGTGAAAATTAATTGTTTCAATTCTTTTAACCTGGTTCAGAATCTCCATCGGGTTGGTGCCGATAAATAGATGCTGATAGCCCTCAAAGCCATCCATGCTGTCGCCAGATCCGAAGCCCACCACGCCCTGGTCGGTGTGAACCTCGACCAATGTCGCGAGAAACTCGGTTCTAGGGTTTGGGTCCCAAGCTGCAAAAAAGGGTGGGTCAAGCGGCAAGCGCATCCTTGTGAGCTTGATGTCGGTGATCTTCAAAATCTAGTCCTTTGCGGTGTAGAAGGGGTTGAACGGTAAAGCCTTGTTGGCAAGAACATCTTCGATACTCGGCAGCGCACGAGCACCATTTTTTAGAGCCGTGAAAGTTGCTTCTCGGTTATTTTTATAGACCAAATCGGCATCATCGGCTTCGGGATTCACCCAAACCGCAACGATTATGCAACCCAGGTCTACCTCGTCTTGATTTATATGACCGGCCTCGACAGCGTCAGCCACCCCTGAAGACACACCAGCCTGAGCCGGCCCCCAGATCATGTTGCCGTGAGTGTCATTGCCGGGTGCTGCTTTAGTAACAAAAAGGGTGAGTGGCTTCACCGGCAACGAGGGCCGAAGAATAGCGACAAACGGAACGTGTCCCTGAGAGGGAGTGGCTAGTGCCGAAGCCCAAGCCACCCCCGTAGGACCCTCACGATCACCGAACACGGTGTTGATGTGTGCGGCGTTCACGCCTTCTCCAACGAATGATTCGCCGATCTGCATTTTGAGGGTCATCTCAGTTCCTTACTTTTTGGTTGAGGGCTTATTAGCCCTTGATTAGGCCTTGCTCGATCAAGAACTCACGAGCGATATCATCTGGGTTGTCGCCATCAACATCGGCTTTTGCGTTTAGTGACTGCATCACCTGGTCAGAGAGCAACGCGGTCAATCCGTTGACGATATCAGCTAGTGCTGGGTAGGCGTCCAGGGTCGACTGCTTCAAAGTGAATGCACCCTGGTAAACAGGGAAGAAGGAGTTGTCGTCGGTCAAGACCAAAAGGTCTAGGGCCGCGATGCGCCCGTCAGTCGCAAATACCTCACCAAAGTTGCACTGCTCGCCCTGAGCAGTTACCGCATAAATTGCACCGGTGTCCAAGGTTACGGTCTTGGCATTAGTTAGGCCATAAGCAGCCTGCACTCCGGCCCAACCATCTGGGCGTGCCGCGAACTCGGACTCGATGCAGAAAGTCTGCTCGGCGGCATCCAGGGCAGCGAGGTCGGAAAGCTTGGTAACGCCAAGCTCTGCGGCCTTGTCTGACCTGATTGCGAAAGCGTAGGTGTTATTAAAGGCAGCGCCATTCAACCAGGCGATTCCCTTAGCAGCATCTAGCTCGACAACTGCATCATATTGAGCCTGAACTCCGACAACCGGTGCGTCTTGCAAGTTATATGACAACCACGAGGTTCCGGTGTACTCCCAGTAACCTAGGAACTCATCAGCCTCTAGTGCGGTCCGAACGTTTGCTGATCCAACAATCGTTGAGTAGTCGGTCGATGCACCATTCTCGTTTAGAAGAATGCTCACCATGTTGCCCAAGATGTACTGCTCAGAGAAGTCTTTGGCACCAATTGTGCCGGTTAGACCTTCTAGAGGAAGTGCTTCAGTTGTTGCTTCGGTACCACCGGTAGTCGAGGTTTCGGCTGGGGTTGTGTCTGCGGCACAACCAGTAAGTAGTGCGAGGGACGCGATTAACGCTGACGCTGCCCAAGCGGATTTGACGCTATTCATGAATGCTCCTTGTTATTAGATTGAATTGTTGTTTGCTTGAAACTCTTTATTTATCGAAATATTTGTTACTAAACGCCCTTTGGTCTCAGCGCGTCTTCCACTAAACCGGCTATCCAGTCAAGTAATAAGGCGATGCAAGAAACCACGACTGCACCGGTGAGCAGCACGGAGGGTCGAGAAAGCTTAAGGCCCACCACGATTACCTCCCCCAAGCCACCGGCATTGATGAATGTGGCAATGGTTGCCACACCAACACTAAAAACCAATGCGGTTCTAAAACCAGCCAAAATCACTGGCACCGCAAGTGGTAATTCGACGCGAAACAGAATCTGCCAGGTGCGCATGCCCATTCCTCTAGCGCTCTCCACGATAGTTGGATCAATCTGAGAGATTCCTACAATGGTGTTTCGCAAGACCGGCAATAATCCGTAGAGCACGAGAGCAATCACAGCGGTGGGCCAGCCGATTCCTAAAATCAGGGCAAGCAAAATGATCACGCCCACTGCAGGCGTGGCCTGACCAATATTTGCCAAGCCCAAAACCACTGCACTTGCAACTCTGGATTTTGAACGGCTCACTGCAATACCCAATGGAACTGCGATGGCAGCGACTATAACGGCGGAGAAGACCGAGATTCTGATGTGCTCATCAACCCGAGCAAGCATGTACTCCCAGTTCAGGGCGAAAATTTCAATGGCGTCTGGTTCGCCGCGCAGATATAGAAAAGCCAAAAGCGACCCAAGTGCGACCAAAATTAGGACCGGCGTGCCAAACCTTTTGGCTGTGAAGTACTTACCCCTTCTATCAGAAGGTTGGGAATAGGAGGTTGAGACGTCCTTGGCTGCCTGGATTTCCATAGTTAGCGGCCGATTCCTGAGGCATCTGCGCCCAAAGCGTTAGAAATAGCCTCCACAGAGATGTTTCCAATAATTTTGCCGCTTGCGTCTTTAACTGAGACTGCCATGCCACCTGAAAGAACAATCGCATCGAGAGCCGCCCTCAGGTTGGAGTCGGCCAGAACGGAAACCTTGGATTCGGCGTCACCAATCCTCATCGCCGAGTCAACTGACATCAGAGCGAGGCGCTTGAGAGCTGCGCCCTCGCCAATAAATGAAGCCACGTAATCCGAGGCCGGGTTGGTCAAAATGTTCGCAGGAGTATCAAACTGCTCAATCTTGCTGCGTTTTGACAAAACTGCAATTCGGTCACCCAGCTTGATGGCCTCTTCAAAGTCGTGGGTCACAAATACGATGGTTTTGCCGATTGACGCCTGAAGTCTGAGAAACTCTTGCTGCAGTTTCTCTCGAGTAATCGGGTCAGTAGCGCCAAATGGTTCATCCATCAACATCACGGGCGGATCGGCAGCCAAAGCCCTCGCTACTCCCACTCTTTGTTGCTGTCCGCCAGAGAGCTGGCGAGGGTAGCGACCCCCAAACTCCTTCGGATCCAACTCGACCAGTGCAAGCATTTCATCGACACGAGCATAAGTTTCTTCCTTGCTCCAGCCCAAAAGTTTCGGAACAACTGCGACATTCTCGGCAATAGTTAGGTGAGGGAAAAGACCTATCTGCTGAATAACGTAACCGATACGGCGGCGTAAAAGATTTTCATCCAAAGATGCGGTGTCTTCACCGTCAATTTTGATGACTCCCGAACTCGGCTGGATGATGCGGTTTATCATCTTCATGGTGGTGGTCTTACCGCAACCCGAAGGTCCAACCAGCATCACTAACTCACCCGGGTTGATCAGCATGTTGAAGTTCTCAACCGCAGGTTCTGGCTGGTTTGGATAGGCCTTTGAGACGTCAATCAATTCAATTGAGGCTCCACTGGTGGCTTTTTTCTCAGGCACGAATCCCCTTTGAGGTGGTTAGTCTGGTTATGGCGGCAAATAAAGCGTCGAATAACAGGGCAATAATCACAATCATTACGGTGCCGGTGAGGGCGAAGTTCAACGCATTCTTCGCCCCGAGGCTTGATAGGCCCTTAAAGATGTACTCACCGAGACCGGGTCCCGCAACATAAGCAGCAATGGCCGCAATCCCGATGGCCAGCTGAGTGGCGACCCGGAGTCCGGTGATGATCACAGGCCAGGCCATTGGTAGCTGAATTTTAAAGAGAACTTTGGTTTTGCTCATGCCCATCCCCTTGGCCGACTCCATGACGGCAAGAGGCACCTCCCTAAGGCCCACCACGGTGTTTCGAACGATTGGCAAAAGTGAGTAGAGGCTCAAAGCGACAATCGTTGGCAGCCAACCGAGCCCAAATGTTGGAATCATCAGTGCCAAAAGGGCCATAGATGGAATTGTGAGGATCACGCCGGTTGTGGCAATCGCCAGAGATCGAGCAATCGGTCGTTGCCAAACAATCAAGCCCGTTGCCACTCCGATTACCGCAGCGATGGAGAGCGAAATAAGAACGGCAATCACGTGCTCTGAGCTGAGCTCGAGGATTTCATCGAACTTGTCAATCATGAAAGGGATCCAAAGCCCTAGGTCATAATTTCCCACTGGCTTCACCTCCTCATTGATTAGATATGAGAAACCTAGGTAGCAGTTGCAACTGACGCAATTAGAGTTGTTAGTATGTCATCGTCATTAGATAACAATCGCATAAACAAATAAATGGGGAACGATGCTAAGCGCAGTGAATCAAAGGAGAAATGTCTCTGGGCTAATCCGCGATCTGGAGGTTTTAGAGGTTCTCGGCTCAAGAGAAGCCATGGCCTCCGGTGGCTTGGGCGTAAATCGGGTGGCTGAGCTTTCGGACAGAGATAAGGGTCAGATCTCTAGGACACTTGCGACCCTGGCAGACTCGGGCTTTGTGGAACGCGACCGTGCATCAGGCAAATACAGCCTGGGTTATCAGGTTTACGCCTTGGCGGCTAAGACTAGTGAAGCGAACTTGGTGAAGCAGGCCAACAAATATCTGCGGCAGGTAGTGGGTCTCACCCATGAGACTGCTCATCTTTGCGTCCTAAGGGGTGGAAATGTCCTCACCCTAAAATCAGAAATGTCTCCCAGCGCTTTTAGAGGTGTGGGCTGGGAGGGAGTTTCTGTGGCGGCTGCCCCAACTTCTTCGGGACGCGCTTTGCTGAGCGACTGGTCGGAAATCGAAGTCAGAGGCTGGTATGCCAATCATGCTGGGGACTCCCAAGTAGTTAAATCCGAAAATTCACTGCCTCCCGGAATTGCTGCAATGAATTCAAGGGATGGCCAAGCATCTCTAAAAACTAAAGTCAGAAACCTCGAGGATTTACTGGAAGAACTCGCGGTCGTGAGGCGCCAAGGTTACGCACTAGTGGATGAGGAATTTGAACTTGGTTTGGTAGGAGCATCTGCGCCAATCCGAGACGCCAGCGGACTAATCGTGGCGGTCATAAACGTCAGTGCTCCAAAGACTCGAATTGGGGCCCATCTTCACCAAGTGGGGGAGATTGTGAAGCGGGTGAGCGCTGACGCCTCCGCACAACTCGGATACGTTGAGTAATAACCGAGCCCAACGCGATTACCAAAGCACCCAGTGGCATATTCCAACTGAACGGTTCAGAAAGCACAACCCAACCAATAATTAGAGATACCACCAGGGTTGGGTAAGTTATCGAACTAGCGATTGCCGATCCAGCGCGTTCTAAGACTTGGAAGTGCCAAATATAGGCAATTCCCGTTCCCAAGCCAAGAATCAGCACTTGCCCAAGAATCCAGGGGCTACTTGGAGCGGTGAAGGCGGGGATCTCGAAAAAGCTGACCTCAAGAACAAAAAGAATCGTGAGGACCACGGCAGCTAGAAGGACCTGCACGTGAGCCATAATCATCGGCGAATATCCGAGCGGAGTGACTTTATTTCTGGCATACGGAATTGC
>Ga0306872_100466_pt1 | contig 15904 bp, 11 predicted proteins | sample AntRauMeHopE1498_FD_190455 | JGI IMG/M metagenome (GOLD analysis project Ga0306872, IMG submission 190455) | Saline lake microbial communities from Rauer Islands, Antarctica - Metagenome Hop E1 #498 (v2) (version 2) | ecosystem: Environmental > Aquatic > Non-marine Saline and Alkaline > Saline ...
ACCGTCCGCAGCACCGTCCGCAGTGCCGTCCGCAGCGCCGTCCGCAGCGCCATCCGTTGCGCCGTCGTCAGCACCAGCATCGCTCTCGCCGGGTGCCTCACCGGGTGCGCCCTCAATGGGCCGGTTTCCGCTGTCGTCGGCGAGCAGATCGCTGAGCGCCTGGTCGAGGGCGTCGGGGGCAGCAGTTGCGCCGCCGCTCAGGGTGGCGATCAGCGCGGCCGGGTCGTCGATGTCAGCTGCAGTGGGCAACAGATCGGGGTGAGCCCACAGCCCGTCTCGTGCGTCGTCGCCAACTGCGTCGGTCACCCGCTGCCAGAAGGTTGCCGCTTCACGGAGGCGTCGCGGGCGCAGTTCGAGGCCGACGAGGGTTGAGAAGGCGCTTTCGGCGGGGCCGCCAGATGCCCGACGCCGGCGCACCGTTTCTGCCATGGCGTCGGCTCGGGGCAGACGGATGGTTGCCTTTGCGGTCACGACGTCGACCCAGCCTTCGATGAGGGCGAGCGTGGTTTCGAGGCGGCCGAGGGCCGCCACTTGCGCCTCAGTCTTAGGGGGAATCAGCGCCCCACTCGTGAGTGCCTCTCGCAGACTTTCGGGGTTACTGGGGTCGAAGTCGGCGGCCAACGACTCGATGCGGTCGGTATCGATGCGAATACCGCGTGCGTAATCGGTGATGGCGCTGATGAGGTGTTGCCGCAACCAGCGGGCGTGGCGAAAGAGGCGCGCGTGCGCAAGTTCGCGCACGGCAAGGTACAGCTGCACTTGGTCGAGTGGAACATCGAGCCCAGTGCTGAAGGCCCGCAGGTTTTCAGGAACCAGTGCCGCCTGAACATCGTGGTCGTCGCGGCCCGGTAGCAGCGGTATGCCGATATCGCCGCCGGAGACCACTTCGCCCGCCAGTTGGCCGACGACGTGACCCAGCTGCAACGAAAACAGGGTGCCGCCGAGCGAGCGCATGACCTGGCCGGCGTTGGCGATCATGTCTTTCATTTCTTCTGGCACCTGCTGGTCGAGCACCTCGGTCAACGAATCGGCGATGGAGCTGGCCACGGGTTCGGCCAGCTGCGTCCACACCGGCAGAGTGAGACGCGCCCAGTCGGCTCGCGTGAGCAGGGTGGGTTCTGAGGTGAGTTGGGTGATCGAGGTTGCTTGATCGAGCCAAAGCGCGGCGACGTTGAGTGCCAGCCGCAGCTGTTCGAGTTCTTGGGCCGTCGAACGCACTGAACCCTGTGCGGCGATGCGCCCCGATTCGTCTTTCGCCAGCTGCCAGTCGATTCCGTCGCCACTGGCATTCATCGCCTTCTGCAACTGCCCCATGAGGCGTGCCAGCAGCAGCGGGTCGGCGGGCAGGCCAGCGGCTCCCGCGAGCTTCGCCGGGTCCATCCCACCCTCGCCGGCAAGAAAGCGCCGCATCATGTCGCGAAAGTCGTCGTCTGCCCCGCCGAGGGGATCATCAGCCATGGTTCCTACGCTAGTGCGAGTGCCTCAGTGGCCCATGTGTTTTCGCTTAGGCTGACCTGCGCGGTGGTGCGCTACTCGCGAACATCCCACCCGCCGCCCGCGCCCGATCCATCAGGAGAGAACCCCAGTGAGTTTGTTTACGGCCGAGGCACGCGACGACCTGCATGACCCTGCCGTGGTCGATGCGCGGCAGCGCAGCCGCCGGGTCGGCTGGCTGTTGCTCGCGCTGACACTGTTCGGCCTTGTCGGTCTTGCCGTGCTGCCGTCGCCCTATGTGATTGAACGGCCGGGTCCGGTCTTTGACACGCTGGGCTCGGTATCGGTGGAGGGCGAAGACTTGCCGCTCATCGAGATTCCCTCTCAGCCGACGTATGACACGCCTGGCTCGTTGAGTTTGTTGACGGTGAACGTATACGGAAACCGCGAACAGGCTCCGTCATGGTTTGAGGTGATGGCAGCGTGGTTTGATCCGAGCCAGTCGGTGGTTCCGGTTGAGGCGGTTTTTCCTGAGGGCGTGAGCACTGAAGATCGCCGTGAGCAGAGCCGCGTCGACATGGACAACTCGCAGCAAGAGGCCATTGCGGCTGCCATGCGCGCCATTGGTGAGCCGTACGAAAGTCAACTGCGGGTGGTCGACATTCTGCCTGAGAGCCCCGCCGAGGGCGTGTTGCTCAGCGGTGACACCGTGCAGTCGGTCAACGGTGTGGCGGTTCGGGATGTCACGGCGCTGCGCGCCGCGATCGCCAACAATGGCACGGCATCGCCGGTGGCACTCGGGGTGATTCGCGACGGCTCAGAGCGTTTTCTCGATGTCACGCCAGTGCTGAGCGAGGGCGAAAACCGCGTGCCAGTGATTGGTGTCTTAGTGGCGGGTGAGTACATCTTTCCGTTCGAGGTTAACATCGAGCTTGAGAATGTGGGTGGCCCGAGCGCGGGAATGATGTTCGCCTTAGGCATCATCGACAAGCTGACTGAAGATTCTCTGGCGGGCGGAGCCGACGTTGCCGGAACCGGCACGATCGCAGCCGATGGCACGGTGGGGTCGATTGGCGGCGTTGTTCAGAAGATGCACGGTGCGGTGGATGCCGGTGCTGAGATTTTTCTCGCCCCCGCGGGCAACTGCGGCGAGGTGGTTGGCAACGTACCAGGCGACCTCGAAGTGTTCTCGGTGGCGACTCTGAATGAGGCGATTCGGGTGTTGCAGGCGATCGCTGAGCAGGGTGAGCTGAGTGGGCTGACGCGCTGCGAGAGCTGACCTGTGTTCTGTCGGGCGCCTGCTCGGGCCTAGCCGGTCACCCGCGCGCACCGCACCGCATCGCATCGCATCGCACGGCGTCATGCCGAATCGGCGGGGCGCTTACCAAGTTAGCTCCACTAGTCTGAAGTTGTACGCCCGCCGACTCTTGGAGCCTTTTCGTGACGTCCACCGCAACGCCCTCTGTCAATCGTTCGCGCACGACCCTCATCATCTCCGCCGCCATCATCGGCGTGCTCGTGGTGTTGTTCTTCACGTTTGCGAACGTGTACACCGACATCTTGTGGTTCGACCAGCTCGGTTTCTTGACTGTTCTCACCACTCAGTGGATCGCCACGGGTGTGATCTTCCTCATCGCATTTCTCGCGATGTCGATTCCCGTCTGGGTGAGCCTTCAGGTTGCCTACCGCTGGCGCCCCATGTACGCAAAGCTCAACTCGCAGCTGAACCGCTACCAAGAGGTGGTTGAACCGTTGCGTCGCGTGGCGATGCTCGGTATTCCGGCCGTGCTGGGTCTTTTCGCCGGTGTCACTGCAGCGGGTCAATGGCAGATGGTCTTGCAGTACCTCAACCGCACCAGCTTCGGCCAGGTCGACCCGCAGTTCGGCCTCGACATCTCATTCTTCGTCTACGACCTGCCGTTTTGGCGCGGAATCATTGCCTTCGCTTCAGCCGTGGTGTTGCTGTCGATCTTGGCGGCGGCTGCCACCAGCTACCTGTACGGCGCCATCAGCATCAACGGACGCGAGATTCGTATTTCGCGCACCGCCCGCATCCAGTTGTCAGCCACGGCCGCCCTCTACATTGCTATCCAGGGCGTGAGCATTTGGTTCGATCAGTACGCGACTGTCATTCAGCCCAGCCAGGGGTTCCTCGATATCGGAGCCGGCTTCACCGAGGTAAACGCAACCATTCCGAGCCGCGGTATTCTCGCCGGCATCGCCCTTCTCGTCGCGCTGCTGTTTGTGGTTACCGCGATTATTGGGCGCTGGCGTTTGCCCGTCGTCGGCACCGCCCTGCTTCTCATTAGTGCTCTGCTCATCGGTGGCGCTTACCCCTGGATCGTTCAGCGTTTTCAGGTGGAGCCGAACGCCCGTGAGTTCGAAGCGCCGTTCATCCAGCGCAATATTGACGCCACCCGCGAGGCGTTTAACGTGGCGAGCACCGAAGAAATCTCTTACGACGCAGTGACTGATGCCACTCCGGGAGCACTGCGTGAAGACGCTGAGACGACGGCGAACATCCGCATCATTGATCCCGCCCTCGTTACCGACGCGTTCGCCCAACTTGAACAGTTCCGTCAGTACTACCAGTTCCCTGAGTTTCTCGACGTGGGCCGTTACGAAATCGACGGCCAAACGCAAGACACGGTCATCTCCCTGCGGGAGCTCAACGCCGACGGCCAGACTTCGCAAAACTGGATCAACAACACGATTGTGTTTACCCACGGCTATGGGGTGGTCGCCGCTTATGGCAACCAGCGCACCAACGACGGTCGGCCGTCGTTTCTTGAGGGTGGCATTCCGGTTGCTGGTCTGCTGACCGATGAGTTGGGGCCCTACGAGCCCCGCGTGTATTTCGGTGAATTCTCACCGGAGTACTCCATCGTTGGGGCGCCTGAGGGCGCCGAGCCTCTCGAACTCGACTTTCCGTCGGAGGGTGACGAAGATCAGTCCGGCAACGCGACGTACACCTTCTCGGGTGAGGGTGGCCCGGCGCTTGACAACGTCTTTAAGCGCGTGCTCTACGCGATCAAGTTTCAGTCGGAGCAGATCTTCTTGTCTGAAGCAGTCACCGATGAATCACAGATTCTGTATGACCGTGATCCGCTCGAGCGGGTTCAGCGTGCGGCCCCGTACCTGACCCTTGATAGCGACCCATACCCGGCCATCGTTGACGGTCGCATTGTCTGGATCGTCGATGCTTATACGACCTCGGCGAGCTACCCCTACTCAACAACCGTCTCGCTGAGCGAAGCCATCGCCGACACATACACGCCTCCGCCCGCCTTTCCGGTTGACCAGATCAACTACATTCGCAATTCGGTGAAGGCCACCGTTGACGCTTACGACGGCTCGGTGACGCTGTACGCATGGGATACCGAAGATCCGATTTTGAAGACCTGGCAAAAAGTCTTCCCGAACACGATCCAATCGGCCGACGAGATGACTGAGCAGCTGCTGTCACACGTGCGATACCCGGCTGACCTGTTCAAGGTGCAGCGCAACATTCTCGGGGCGTACCACGTGACCGACCCGCGTTCGTTCTTTGCCACTGACAACGAGTGGCGCACTCCGAACGACCCGATCTCGGCAGCGGCAGCACCCACCCTGCAACCGCCCTACTACCTCACGATGAAGGTGCCAGGCGCTGACGCTCCCGGGTTCACGCTGTACTCCACATTCATTCCACGAACGGCCAGCGACAATGAGCGCAACGTGTTAACCGGGTACCTTGCGGCGAACGCCGACGCGGGTCCGAATTACGGCAAGCTCACGTTGCTCACCCTGCCTTCGCAGACCATTCCTGGCCCGGGTCAGGTACAGAACCAGTTCAGCTCTGACACTGAGGTGGCTAACCAGTTGGCGCTGCTCGAGCGGGGTGAAACGCAGGTGTTGCGCGGCAACCTGCTAACGGTTCCTGTGGGTGGTGGATTCTTGTACGTGCAGCCGGTGTACGTGCGATCGACCGGTGAAACCAGTTTCCCGCTGTTACGTAAAGTTCTTGTCTCGTTCGGTGATTCAATCGCCTTCGAAGACACGCTCGATGAAGCGCTCGATTCGCTCTTCGGCGGCGAGTCTGGGGCCGTGGCGGGTGACGTGGGGGATGGGCCAGTTGATCCGGTCGACCCGGTCGACCCGGTCGACCCAGTTGACCCTGTTTTCCCGTCAGATCCGGGAACCGGCTCTGGGGATTCGACCGAGCTCGGGCAGGCGTTGCAAGACGCCCGTCAGGCGCTTCTTGATCGCCAGGCCGCGTATGCAGCAAACGACCTCGTGGCTGCCGCCGAAGCCGACAAGCGGGTTCAAGCAGCGCTAGAGAGGGCGTTTGCGCTGAGCGACTAACGACACTGGGTTCGACCCTCCGTCAGGCACCTGCTACTCTTGGGGTACGCCGCGGGGTGGAGCAGTTCGGTAGCTCGCTGGGCTCATAACCCAGAGGTCGTAGGTTCAAATCCTGCCCCCGCAACCACGGTGTGTTTCGAATACGTGCAAGATTTTCGAGATGCAGTTCACACTTCGCTCTCCTTCGGGAGGGCGTTTTGTGGTTTATGACGGGTGCATCATTGACTTGTGAGTGAAATAGACGACGGTTATCCCGAACGATTCTTTGACCGCGGCGATTCTTTGCCAGACGCGATCTTCTACCGGCCGCCGAGGCTGGTCACCCACATCGACGACGCGGCAATCGGCGCGGTCGCCGCGCTCTATACAGAACTTGGCATCGATGGTTCATCGCCGGGCCAGCAGCGAGTACTTGACCTCATGTCGTCGTGGGTGTCGCATCTTCGAACCGCCCCGCACGAACTGGTCGTGCTGGGTCTGAACGCCTCAGAGCTTGACGCCAACGCGATGGCCACAGAGCGTGTCGTGCACGATCTGAATGCCAACCCGGTGCTGCCGTTCGCCGACGAGTCTTTCGACGCTGTGCTCTGCTGCGTCTCGATTGACTACCTCGTGCGACCCGTCGAGGTGCTTCAAGAGGCCGCGCGCGTGTTGCGGCCGGGAGGCCAGATCGTCATTACCTTCTCGAATCGATGCTTTCCGAGCAAAGCCATCCGCGGGTGGCTGCAGACAGATGATGAGGGGCGATGCGCCATCGTGCTCGACTATCTGCGCCGCACCGACGCCTTCGATGAGGCGCAGGCGAGCCTATTGACGCCTGCCGGTCGCAGCTACCGAGGCGATCCGTTGTACGCGGTGACCGCCCGACGGGCAGAGTAGCTGGCGTATCGCAGAGGATCCCGGGCAGGCGGCCGCTTCGTCGCAGATGGCAGAGATAGAGTGCTCCAGTGATTGCCCGTTTGATTCATGTGTCGCGACCCGTGCTGTGGGTGAACACCCTTGGGCCCACCGTCATCGGCGTGTGGCTGACCGGTGATCTGTGGCGGTGGGATGCCCTTGCCCTGTTGCTCTGGGCGACTCTGCCCTTCAACCTGCTGATTTACGGCGTGAACGACATTTTCGATCAAGAGACCGATGCCTTGAATCCACGCAAGGGGGGCGTCGGGGGCGCTCGCATTGTGAGTTCAGAAACGAGCGCGATCGTTAAGGCCATCATTGTCACCAACGTTCCGTTCGTGTTGTATTTCTTCATCACCGTGCCGCCGGCCGCAATAGCCTGGATCCTCGTCTACGGACTCATCTTCGTGTCTTATTCCGCACCGCCGCCGCGGTTCAAAGCTCGTCGCTTTCTTGATGCCCTCAGTAATGCCGCCTACGCTTTTCCGCTGGTGTTTGTGCCGCTTGCCCTGGGCGAGTCTCCGCTCTGGCCGGCCGCAGTGGGCCTGATGGCGTGGAGTGTGGCCAAACACACCTACGACGCCGTGCAAGACATCGACGAAGACCGTGCGGCGGGTATTCGCACCACTGCTGTCGCTCTCGGCGCGCGCGGTGCCGTCGTGTGGAGCGGCGTGTGGTGGGCGCTGTCAACCGTCGGCTTTGCTCTGGTCAACTGGCCAGTGGCCGTGGTGAATGCGCTCATAGCCGGGTGGCTCGTAGCGTCACTCTGGCGTGAACCGACTTCGGTGACGGCTCGTCGCCTGTACCGATATTCGATCGCGTTTCCGTACGTCGCGGGCTCCGTGGCCGGCTCGCAACTCGTCGCCGCCATTCTCTTGGGGGTCTTCTGATGACTCGATCTCGAACCGGAACTCAATCAACGACCACGCCGCAACGCATCGTCGTGGTGGGCGCCGGCATTGGCGGGCTCACCGCCGCCGCGTTGCTCGCCCGCGCCGGCCACCACGTCACGGTGCTGGAGGGTTCTGACTGGATCGGCGGCAAGAGCAGGCGCCTCATCATCGACGGCCAACGGGTTGACACCGGGCCGGCCCTGGTCACTTTTCCACCGGTCTGGCAGGAGTTGCTGTCACGCTATGACGCGGCAGGAGAAGGCCAGGCGGCAGGCCGCGACGCTGCCGACATCGCAGATGTCACCCTGCACAAGCTGCCCGAAGTGGGTCGATATTTTTATCGAGAGCACGACACCATGCTGCCGGTGGCCGAAGGGCACCCCTGGCATGCGGCCTGGGCTCGCTTCGAACACGAACACGGTGGCCTCGGCCCGCTCATGTCGAGCATGCTCACGGCGCACCCCGCATCTCTTTCATCGCTACCGGCCGTCGGCGGAGTCTTTCGCCGCTACGGCACTCGCCTGACGACTCGCGCTTTTCTTGACGGACTGAGCTGGATGCCCGAGGGCCTACGCGAGGTCATCGCCATTCACACGCTCAATGCGGGCGTCTCACCGCAGCAGACTCTTGCCCTGTACGCGAGCATGCCGGCGATCATGGCGAAAGACGGTGTCTGGGTGCCGCAGGGTGGCGTCAACGAGCTACCGCTGGCGCTGCACCGCCTAGCGGTAGAGGCTGGCGCGAAGGTGCACATGGCTGAGCCGGTGACATCCGTCTCGAAGGGTGTGGTGACGACCGCGCTTGGTCGGTATCAGGCTGACGTCGTCGTCAGCGGGGTCGACCGGGGTGTGCTCGACGGGCTGTTGAGCGCGGGCCCAGCGGGGGCTGCGAATTCCACACGGCCACGAAGGCCAGATTCGCTGTCGTGCTCGGGCGTTGCCATCTACGCCTCACTGAAGGGACTGCTACCCGAGGGTACGGCGACGCATTCTGTGATCATGCCGGATGATCCGGCGGCACTGCATCGCAGCCTTGACGCCGGTGAGGTGCCCGAGCAGACGATGACTTTTCTCAACTATTACCGCCCGAACGAGGTGTACCCGAACGAGCGGGCCACGGTGGCTGTGCTGCTCACCGCACCCGCCGATGGGGGTCACTACGACCTTGACACCCCGTGGGTGGCACGCGAAATAGCGCGAGTGAGCACCGCTGTCGGGCTTGATCGCCCGATCAGCGAACTGTTTCGTGATCACGTGGTGCTCGACCCGCAGTACTTCTCAGGCTGGGGGTCGACCGGCGGGGCGCTGTACGGCGCCACGAATCCGCTCTGGCAAAGCGGCCCTTTTCACCAGCCCGGCTACACCAGCTGGTCACGGCAGTGGTTGTGGCGCGTGGGCGCCTCTGTGCATCCTGGCGGCGGCATTCCGGCGGTACTCGGCGGGGCGATGATCGCGATGGAGAAGCTCATCGCCCGCCTCGAGCGACGCCGGTAACCAGCCGGTCAGACAACCAGCTGGTCAGCGAGCTAGGTGGTCAGCGCCGGAATAATGGCGCCGGAGAACACCTGCCATGCCAGGGCGGTTTTGGCAACCAGGCTGAGCGTGATGTAGGTGCGCTCGCCGTGCAGGTAGCTCTTCCACTTGCCGATCTGCTTGTACTGCAGCCACTGGTTGATCGCGAAGGTGTTGAAGAAGATAAAAATCGAGATGATGATGCCGACGACGAAGCCTGGCACTTCACCCGGGGCCTCGCTGCCCGGTCGGATGAGGTAGATGACCACCACGATCCAAGGCACGATACCGACCATTGATCCGAAGATGAACGGCAGCAAGCCGCCTGATCCGGGCCGTTCGTACTTTTCTTGCAGCGCGCCGAAGAAGATCATGGCGGCGTTGGCGGTGAAGAGGCCGAAATATGCTCCGAAGTCGGTCACGCCGTTGATCGCCAAAATGAGCCAGATCATGATGGATGAACTCAGCGAGTATTCCGTCCACCTGAAAAAGTTGCGGCTCTGCAGCAGGCCGTTCTTGTAGCGCCCGTAAAACAGGGGGCTTGAGATCAGGAAGTGGAAGAAGGCACTCAACCCGAGGAAGGCGACGACTCCGATGCCGATGTTCACGTCGAACAGGGTGACGCGCTCGGGGGGAATGGGAAAGCCGGGAGGCCCCGCAAGGTAGTCAGCTGTGACGGCGAACAACACCTGCGTGCTCAGCATGGTCAGCACCACGGCGAAGCCGATGGCCTGCACGAGATGCAGGCTTCCGGCAACCACGTTGTAAACGCGCAGCCGGTCAATTTGCTTGTCGGGGGCGTAAATCGTTTTTGCCACGGTGCTCTCCTTCGGGTTTTAGGCCCAACGGTGATGTACTGATGAGTTGAGCACTGTCGAACCTAGCAGTGCTCTGGCGCGGAGGCGAGATTGTGTCAGTCGCGCGGTGGCTGAGCCCCGAGCCATTGCACAGCAGCGGCACCGGCGGTGACGCCCCGCTCAACGGCGCTACGCAGCGAGCCAGCTAACTGCCGCCCAGCCAGCCCTTGCCCAGCGAGCCCTTGCCCAGCCAGCCCCTGCTCAGCCAGTTCGGCGGCGACAGCGCCCGCAAAGGCGTCACCGGCTCCGGTCGTGTCGACCACGGTGACCCGTGGCGCGGGCAGGTGGCCGCTCTCGCTGGCACTGGCAAATACGGCGCCGTCGCCACCCAGCGTGATGATGATGCTGCGGCAGTGGTTCAACAGCGCGGCCGCCGCTGCGATCGCCCCGTCAACGGAGTCAACTTTCAGGCCTGTCAGATCGTGCGCCTCTGCCTCATTGACGATCAGCGGATCACACAGCGCGAGCAACTCAGCGGGCACATCTCGGCTGGGTGAAAGGTTGAGAACGGTGCGCCCACCGAGCTCGTTCACGGTTTCGGCGGCCGTGCGCACCGCGGGCAGCGGAACCTCCAACTGCGCAAGCAGCACCGTCTCACGACCACCAATCGCTCGAATCGCGGCCTCAACCTCATGCGCGTTGATTCGGGCGTTCGCTCCGGCAGCAACCACGATCGTGTTCTCGCCGTCGCGCGAAACCGTGATGAGGGCAATGCCGGTGGGCGCATCATCAACCACGACAACGCTTGAGACGTCGACGCCACCTGTGCCCAGAGCATCCAACATCGACCGCCCGTTGCCGTCGGCCCCGACCGCTCCCAAAAACACGGGCATCGCGCCTGCGCGTGCTGCAGCAAGGGCCTGATTGGCTCCCTTGCCCCCGGTGGCGATCACTAACTCGTCGCCAAGAAGCGTTTCACCGGGTAGCGGATGCCGCTCAACAAGCACGGTGTAATCAATGTTGGCCGAGCCGAGAACAATAAGCGAAGCGGTCATGGCTTCATCGTGTCAGAGCGAGCCCGCCGGCGGTCACGCCCGGCGCGCCACGCACCCGTCGACCACAGCGCCCACGCCACGAGAACCGGTTGAAACAGCAGCCGGATGCCCCGCGCAAGATCGGTTTCGAGACCGAAGCCGTCGCGCCCCTCAGTGAACTGAGCAATGTTGCCCGGAAAGATTGCGAGAAAGAACAGCGCTACCAGCCAGCCAACCGGCACGCGCCAGCGGCCCAACACGATGAGAGCTGCGCCGAGCGCTATCTCGACGCCGCCGGAGGCAAGGACGACAAAGTCGGGGTTCAGGGGTAGCCACGGTGGTACCTGTGCGAGAAATTCTTGGCGGCTCACGGTGAGGTGGCTGATACCGGCAGACAGTAGAAAGCCGCCGAGAAGCCAGCGGGCGATGCGCTGTGGCCAGCTCGACCCGGGGGCGCGGTGGCGAGAAGTCATGCTTGCAGTCTGTCGCGCCCAGCCCAGTCGTAGGCTGAGAATCGTGAACCCGTCGACCCAGAGCGCCGAAGGAAGCACCGACACCAGCAACGACACCAGCGCCGACACTGACATGGACGCCGTGGCAGGCGCTGGCGCTCACGTCGTTGCCGTCGCGCAGTTCGGCCCGGTCGCCGACCGCCATACCAACCTCGCCGCGATGCGCGCTCTCGCCATCAGCGCGGCGAGGGTCGGCGCGGGCCTGATCGTCTTTCCGGAATACTCGTCATACTTCACCCCGAAGATGGGTACTGATTGGCTCGCGGCTGCCGAGTCGCTGGACGGGCCGTTCGTCGAGGGCCTCGGCGAGCTTGCTAGCGAGACCGGCGCCGTCATCGTCGCAGGTTTCATCGAGGTCGGCACACGAGCTGATCGCTTTCGTAATACGGTCGTCGCCGTGGCACCCGGCGGGGGGTTGTTGAGCGTGACGCGCAAGTTGCACCTGTACGACGCGTTCGGTGCGACTGAGTCTGACTGGGCCGAGCCGGGTGCAATCGAGCCGCCACAGCTCTTTGATGCAGTCGGGCTGCGAGTCGGTATTCAGACCTGCTACGACCTCCGTTTTCCTGAAGTAACCCGCCGTCTCGTCGATGCCGGAGCCGAGCTGGTCCTGGTTCCGAGCGAGTGGGTGGCGGGGCCCGGCAAGGTGCACGCGTGGCGCACCCTGCTCGCCGCGCGAGCAATCGAAAACACCGTGTATGTCGCCGCCGCTGACCACGTGGGGCCCATCGGGGTAGGCCACAGCATGATCGTTGGACCCGATGGTGAGGTGCTGGCAGAGCTCGCGGGTGAGATTGCGGTCGCCGTTGCAACAGTCGACACGGGTCATGTTGCTCAGGTTCGGCGAGCGAACCCGGCCCTGCAGTTGCGGCGTTTTCGCGTTGAGCCGGCCTAGCTTCCCTGCACATTCGCGGGCCCCAGCGTGGCGTGAGTGACGGAATGCGCATACCATTGTCATTAGTGAATAGAATTTGCTTCACGCCAGCTATACAATTCTCCCCCTGATCGTGAGATCAGCCCTTCGTCGGTGAAAGTGATTCGTGCCTCTTCCTGCCTATGAGCGATGGAGTGCCACTCAGCCCCACACTGAGACGCACCCCGCCATCATCGCTCTCAACAGAAGCGGCCTGCACGCCTTTCTCTCTGAGAGCCACGACGACGGGGTCGCGGTACTTGACCTGTATGGAGTCATCGTGCAGACCAACCAAGCACTGCTGCGCAGAACCATGTATCAATCTGGCGAGCTCATCGGCCGACCCTTCGTCGATGCTCTCACCCCGCAACATCGACCTCGCATGGTCGCCGTCATCGACGACGTCGCTCAACATCACAGTGTGCGAGTGGAAGCGATCGGTGTGAAGCGTGATGGATCATCGTGCGGGCTTGACATCACCGCCATCCCGCTCGTCAATGATCAGCGTGACGTGGTCGGGTCAGTGGTGATCACTCGCAATGTCACTGAAAACCTCGCTCGTGACGTGGCGAACGAACGCAGCGAGCAACTACTGAGCTTGGCAGGGCGGGTAGCCGGTTTCTCGGGGTGGTCGCTTGGTCTTCAATCGGGCGAGATCACGTGGTCTGCTGCTGACGCTGACGCATCGCATCCGAGGCCAGCCACCAAGGGTGAGCTGATGTCGATCATTGAGCCGGCTGACGCCGCCCGGCTTGAACGCGCGATCGCCCGGGCGGCAATCGGTGATCGTATGGTGTCGACCACTGTGCGCATGAGTGCGGCTGCCGGGCACACGCGAGACGTTCGGTTGATTGCCGAGCAAGTGCGTGATGACCGCGGCGCCATTATCGCTTTGAGCGGGGCCGCACACGACGTCACTGAAGTGGTGGAACGCGAAGATGCAATGCGGCGAGCAGAACGCATGGATTCACTGGGCAGCTTTGCCAGTGGCATTGCTCACGACCTCAACAACGTTCTGGCTCCCATTTTGATGGGAAGCCAATTGATGCGCTTGGGCGCACTCGACGACCAGCAGCACGAAACCGTCTCTGTGATTGAAGCGGCGGCCCACCGTGGCGCCGACATGATCCGAGGCATCTTGTCGTTCTCGACCGGTGCAGCGATTCGGCGAGACGATATCAACGTGAGCGCTCTATTCGGCGAGCTCAGTGACCTGCTCACCGACACAATGCCGCCGGGAGTCGAATTGCGCACCGCGCCCGGCGAAGACGACCTGTTCGTCACCGGCGACTCGACGCAGCTGCTGCAGGTGCTCACCAATCTCTGCGTCAATTCTCGTGATTCCATCACTGGCGCCGGAGTCGTCACTGTGACCGCTCGGCGTGACGACCTCGCCCATATCGGGGTTGGGGGCGAGACGCTCGAGATCGTGGTCACTGACACCGGTTCGGGCATGTCGGCTGACACGTTGAAGCGACTTTTCGAACCGTTCTTCACCACGAAGAGCGCCGGATCCGGAACCGGTCTCGGGTTGCCTATGGCGGCAGCCATCATCCGCAATCATGGTGGCACTTTGACGGCCCACAGCGACGGCGTCACAGGGTCGACGATGACCGTGCGGCTGCCGCTGGATTTTGCCGAAACGATCGAGCGTCTCACCCCCGATGCGCTGCAGCCATCTGCGACGTCGACGTCACACGGCGGGCAACGCACGGTGCTCGTTGTCGACGATGCTGATGACATTTTGCGCCTGTGCCGCCAGGTTTTGGAAGACGCCGGGTTCGCGGTTGAAACCGCGAACGACGGCGAGCACGCAGTCGACGTTCTTCAACGGTTCGCAAACGAGATCGATGTGGTTGTCAGTGACATTTCGATGCCTCGTCGTGATGGCATCTCACTCGAGGCGTGGGTCGCCGATCATCTGCCGGGCCTGCCCGTTGTCTTGACCAGCGGCAAAGAGACACGTGCCGGGCTCGACCCCGCGGTAGAGCGACGTGTGACTGGCTTTCTCGAAAAGCCTTTTTCGATCGAGGCCCTTCGCCGCTCTGTCGGTGCAGCGCTTGAGACATCTCAGCGAGGAGAATCGTGACCACTTCGCCGCAGGGGCCGTGGAAAATTCTGTTGGTCGAAGATGATTCCTTGGTCGCTTCACTAGTGGCCGACGGGCTGCGGTCGTTTGGTCATGACGTGATCGTCGCCGATCGACCGTCGACGGCAGAGAATGTGTTTCTCGAGTTCGACCCACACCTGCTTGTCAGCGACCTCAATTTTCCGACCGGCGAATCGGGCGCCAAACTCATCGCTTATGCCCGCTTTCACCGACCCTGGGTGGCGGTCATGGTGCTGTCGAGTCACCGCTCACCGCAACTCGCTGTGGCTGATGCTGAGCTGATACCCGGCGATGCTGTGTACCTGGTGAAGTCGAGTGTGGGCTCGGTCACTCAGCTGCATGACGGCGTGGTGGCCGCAATTGTTGGCGGCGAAACCGTGAGTCTCGAGGTTGACGACGACGCTCGCGATGAAATTCTGGTGAGCGCAACGCACGCTGACGTGTTGCGCATGTTGGCAGATGGCGCATCGACACGGGCCCTCGCACAGTCACGGGCAACATCGGTGCGCGCTGTCGAAAGCATGCTGGTGCGCCTCTACCGGGTGCTGGGCATCGACCTGTCATCAGAAATCAATCCGCGTGTGGCGGCGATTCACCTGTGGATGTCAGGAAAAGTTCGTGTGATCGCAGCGGCGCCCCGAGAGAAGGCGGCGCGATGAATGACCTCCTCAGCGTTCAGAATCGTTCTCGCGAGGTGGTGTCGAGGTTTCTGGAAGAAACCGTGCGCAAGCTCGACTGGGCGGCCGCGCGCGTCGCGTGGGTCGAGGGTGATCACATGCGCGTTGAGCCGTGGTGCCTCGCTGACGACGCACCCGTTGAGCTGGCATTTTTGAGGGTTGCGGCCGATGCGCAGTTCACGTTGTCGTCGACTCTTTTTCAGCAGTTTCTCGAGCCCACGATCATTGCCCCGGGTGAGCTGCGATGCTCTAGTCCGATTGCAAAGCCCCTGAGTCACGCGGGGGTTCCGTCATTGGTCGTTCTTGACGTTGCCGGGGTTCTCGACTTCGACGCACGATTTGTTTTTGTTCCACGACCGAACCGCGTCATCACCCCTGAAGCTTGTGCGTCGCTGGGTGCAGCCGCCCAGCTGATCCCCACAGTGTTGCGCCAAGAGTTTGAACGGGGTGAGGCGCGCCGGGGCTCACAGCACGATTCGCTCACCGGGCTGCTCAACCGTCGTGGCTTAGAGGCTCTAGTGGAGCAGAACGCGAGCGACGGTAAGCGCGCGGTGGTCTTCGTCGATGTCGACCGATTCAAGTCGATCAATGATTTGCACGGCCACGCCGTAGGTGACGAAATTTTGACGGACGTCGGCACACAGCTTGCTAAACGCATTCGTCCGGCTGACCTGGTCGCAAGACTCGGTGGCGATGAGTTTGTCATGGTGGCGCATGATGTCATCGACGAAGAGGCTGCGATCATTGTGGCGCAGCGACTCGTGTCGGCTGTTGCCCGCGAC
>Ga0306872_100467_pt1 | contig 15872 bp, 20 predicted proteins | sample AntRauMeHopE1498_FD_190455 | JGI IMG/M metagenome (GOLD analysis project Ga0306872, IMG submission 190455) | Saline lake microbial communities from Rauer Islands, Antarctica - Metagenome Hop E1 #498 (v2) (version 2) | ecosystem: Environmental > Aquatic > Non-marine Saline and Alkaline > Saline ...
TAGTTATCTACTGCGAAGTTAAGCCATCGTATTACTTTGGCATCAGAAACATTATCAAGCCCAGTTAAGTCTTCTACTGAATCCATTAATATTTGTACTGTGTTTGTTTCCATAAGTTTGTTAGTTTATGCAAGGCTAGTGGGGAAAGTGATACAGGCACTCACCCCCACTAACCCTGCATGTTAGTGAAATAGATTACGCTCCGTCGAGTTTCTTTCGAGCTTCGATTTTAGCTTGTTTCCATTCGTCAGAGAATTTAACAGGCATAGAAGCTGTAATTATTTTTTTTACTATCTTTTTAGATGTAACTTTTTTAGCTACTTTTTTACCTGTCATAATTAGTTGACTTTAACTGCTAGTACTCGGTCTTTCATACGTGTCCAGATAGTAGCGTTGTAGAACTGTTCCATATATAGCTCTTTACCTGGTTTTAGAGTTACGTCTTTTTCAACATAGTCCATTCCTTGTGTAGGAAGGTAAAGGTTGATACTTCCGTAGTCTCCGATAACCATGTAACGGTATGGAGTTCCCCAAGTGTCAGTAGCGTCTGCAAGGTCTTCTGATACTTTGAATACACCCTTAGCTGTAACTGTAACAATATCACTTCCTGCTGTAGCAACTGCTGTTACACCAAGTCGAGATAGAGTTGATTGGTCTTCGTTTGAACCTTTACTGTAACCAGTATTAGTTCCTTCTGCTTCTGCATCTGCACCGTGAGCGTTCAACCATTCTGCTAGGTTTGCTGCTGTAGAGTCAACTGCTGATGTGATGTGAATTTCACTGTCACCTCCTGAGAGAGCAGCAATGAAAGTTATTTCAACACCTGCAATCGTAATAGTGTCAGTAGTAGTAGGAAGAGTAGCGATTCCGAGAACAGCAACCTGTGTGATGTTGTTACTCATGAATACGTCTACACCTGAGAAAGTTGTACCTACTTTAGATACACCAGACTTGATTCCGTTACGGATAACTTCATCCATCACCATGTTTCCACTAGCTTGCAAGAAGCCTCGTAGGTCGTTCATTTCGTATGCTGATGCAACCATGAATTTCTTGTCAGTTGTGTTAGCAAGGTGAAGTTCAGTAAGAGCACCATTTATGATGTCATCAATAACAGTGTTACTTGAAGTCTTAGGATTTCCTCCTGTTCCAGCGAAATCACCATCATCAAGAGTGGTAACACCAGTAGTCCCAACTGGAAGGTTAAATACATATCCATCAATCACTTGAGAGATACCTTTACCCATGTTCATTCCACGGTCTGAAAGAAGACCGAAGCCTACTGATTTCCAGTCGTAAGAGTTCACATGTTCAGCAGCATCAGCCCTACGGTTGATCTGAAGACTGTCGGCATCAGCAGTGTAATCGTTAAGCGTATAGCTTGTTGATACAGCACCATCTGATACTACAGGTCGAGATGTATACGGGTTGTATACAGTTCCCATTTTCTTTGTGTCTACTGCACATACAACGTTAGCAACGTTGACTGCATATAGATTTTCTTGTGCACTTGCAATAGTAAATTTCTTGCGTGCGTCTTGAGTTGTACTCATAATAAATCTAAGTTATGAGTTGTGCCCTGTATCTACTCTTGTTTAAGTTTTTTGAGAATTTTAACAGTTAGAGATGGGTTGTTGTCAGGTAATGTTCCGTCTTTCTTGAACTTCTTGACTGCAATATCCACTTCATCCTGTGCGCCTCTTCCACGGTTATTAGCTGTAGGGTTGGCGTTCTCAGACCTACGTGCTTTCTCGTTTGCTTTTAGTCGGTCTTGTACTACTGGGTCTTTCAACGCTTCAATAGGACTAACACCGTCTAACTTAGCTACTCGTAACACATAGTCTTGGTCTTCTGTTTCCATTACACCTCTAGTTTCTAGTCGTGCAAGTATAACATCTGACACAGAGTCTCCTGATTGTTCTTTTTTGGATTCTTTAGCTTTCTTAACCTTATCCTTATTCTTCTCAATAAGTTTTTCAGCCTTGATAGCTCTAGCTTCCCAATCAATATCATCTGCTTCTTGAGTATCAGACTCATCAGCTTCTTCTGATTCACCCTCCATCTCAATAACTTCTTCCTCTTGAGTTTCTTCTACTGTCTCCTCAGCATTCTCGTCTTTTATTTGATTCATGACGCTATGAAATAAGATTGTAGTTTATGGACCGCAAACTCAGTCATTCTTATAATAATTATACCACATTACTTAGGCACACCTTTGCCTTTAGTACCGGTAGGTATAATATTCGCTAATCTTTTCAATATGTTAAAGCGTGCCTTAACCTTTTGTTCTGCTAATACTGACGCTTTTACTATCTCTCCAAGCTCTTCATTATTCTTAGTCAGTATCAATTCCTCATTTATCTTATCCTCTGTTTCAAGAAATACTTTAGCTAGTAACTCAATAAAGCCCTCGTTTGAGAGCATTACTGCTGCTAACTCTTTCTCTTCCTTTGTGTACATATGCTGTATTATTACTTATTAAACAGTAGCTCTTGTTTCTACACTATCTGCTAGTTGCTTACCACCTTGTACTGGTGACTGTGGAGCACCTACCTGTGCTTTTTGTTGCTGTGCTGCTTGGTCTGCATATAGTTTCAATTCTTCTTCTGGTAATCCTAATGCGTTCAGCACCTTATCTACTACTGCATTGAATCGTGGGTCTTCTGGTGAAAGTAGTCCAAGTAATCCAGAGTATGATTCATATAGTGTAGCCTTGTTCCTAGTCTCATCAGTAGTGTGTATAGTAACCTTCTTACCAGCGTTCTTGATGAACTCCTTGACTCCTTTAAGTGTTCTCTTGTTACCATCCTTATTTAGCTTCTTACGTGTAGCATCTCGTAACAGTACAACCATTTCAGGTGCTATCACTTGACCTTTCATTGTCATCTCTACTAGTTGCTCTAGTACAGCACTCTCTACAATAACCTCATCAATAAGCTGTAGCTCTTTAGGGTTGAATGTAGTATAGATGTCTTCATTACTTGCAGCCTTCTTGAGAGCATCTGGTAGACATTTCTCTTCAATAATAGTCTGATAGAAGAATCCCATCTCCTCTCGGTATTGGTCGAACTGTTCACCACCACGTAAGTCCTGGAGCTTCTGTGCTCGGAATGGTGTACCACTCTTAGCCTCCTCACCTATTACAGCACCAAATGATGATGTAAGCTTATCAGCACTAGCATCTAACTCTGCTCTGATGTTCTGATATACAGGTGTTCCTGTTGGGTTCTGGTTAAGTTCTTGTAATGTCTTACCTTGTGACACTCTTAATACTGTACCGTGGTCTACTCCTTCATCGAATATGTTAGCGAGTATGTCAGGGTCATCTGTCCAGTATAGCTTCTTACCAGCAACAGCTACCATTCGTAGTTCCTCTGTCTTAGTGAAGTTATGCCATTTCTGATGTTCAAACAATGACTCAATAACACTCTCACCCTTACCTCTACCAGTTATTGCATTACGAGCTATGTACCATTGTAATGGTTTTGTTTCTTCCTCTGCATACAATATGATACCGTTCTCTTCCTCAGAGTCTTCATCTTCCCAGTCAGCACCACATACGATTATCCTTACATTTGTATACTTATAATCTTCATCATCTTCTGTGTTGTATTCCTTATCATCCTTGATAGCTTGTGCTTCTTTTAGGTAAGAAGTCTTCATGTCACCCATAATGACAAACACCTCAATCGTATCACCCTGAGTATTAGCTTGGTTATCACTAGTGTTAGCTACATCCTTGTCCTTGAAGTCCTGTGCTGCCTTGATAGCATCATCCACATTATCCCATGTACCTTCCATAGCCTTTATCTCGCTTGGAGTCATGTAATAACGCTTGATTCTTACACCAGCCATTATGTCAGACTGGTCTGTAATCATATTCTGCCAGTCATCTACCACTATCTTCTCACCATCAGCAGATGCGATAACACCACCATGTTTAGCTCTGGTAATAGCACACTTGTTCATAAACTGACCGAACTTTATATCATGTAAGTGTATGTTCAATGCCTTGGTTGCAACCATAGCAGATACAACAGCTTCCTTAGAGCCATCAATAGGGTCTACCTCTACATGTTTTGTATCGAAGTCAGTAGCCCTTGCTTCCAAGAGTACACGATACTTAGAGATGTTATCGAATGGATAGTTACCTATCACATCATCATACGCATCATCATCTACATAACTATCTACCCAGTAATGGTTCTCTTGGTTAAGAGTATCGTATTGAGAATAATCATACCCATCAAATAGGGGTATTGTGTCGTTCTCATATGCTTGGCGTTGGTCACGTATATAACTAAAAATATTCATAATTAAAAAGATTACGTGCCTGTATCACTATTAATATAATTATACCACATATTATCTTTGTGCTGTCTTGCGTTTACCTTGCATATTTGCATAGAAATCTCTTACACCCTCGTTCCCTCCTGCATGGTCTTTCATTTTGTATGCAATCACTACTGCTGTGAGTAAATCGAAGTGTCTTGTGATAGCACTACTCCTTGCATCTTGTAAATCTAGCTTAGTGAATGCAAGCATCTCCTTGAGCACACGTTCATCTGGTATCTCAATCAATCCATCATTAAAGTCCTTCTTGAACTCATAGAACATATCAGGCTTTGTGTTATGGGTTAAAAGATAGTCTTCAGTAATATATAATTCATCATTACTATCAATGGATATACAAGTCATTGGTGCCTTGTAATTTAATTCCTTAACAGAAACAATATTCCTTCTCCTTTTTCTGTTTGTTCTCTGATTATATAAGTCTGCTTTCCTTTTTAATCTGAATGGATTATCTGGTGTCTGTATAGAAGTTGTATAGAAACCATTAAAATCATTCTTATAATAAGATACCTTTGCATATCCACCAAGTGAAAGAACTAAATCTCTTACATCGTTAGCCAACCTTTCCGAAATAGAGGTGAATGAAGGTTTAAGGTGTTGTGTACCTATTGTTCCATCTGTATCCATAAGACCCCTTAGGATTTCATATCTTTGTTCTATAGAAGCTTGTTTATATATTTCTGGTACAAACTTATTATGAGAACGTGTCTCTCTAATATTTAATTCAGTAAGAGCTAGTTGTAATGGGTTGGGAGTTCTTCCAAAACCTTTACGAGGTCGAGTTATATAATAGTCACAGTGTGTGTTTTTACACTTAGTGATTCTCAAAGGATACTCTAAAACATCTTTTATACTGTCAACTATTTCTTCATCCACTGTGGAAAAACCAATAGATGCACTAAAACTTCCATCACCTAATAAAAGACCTAAAAAATAAGGGTCAATTGGTAATTTTTTTTCTTCAAAAAGTATAGGTGATGCCCTTTCAATAAAATATTTATTCTTATCATCCTTAAGTTCCTCTGTTTTAAATGTCCGAGCTTTAGCATCTTTATAATATTTACTTTTTATATTCCACAAATGATCTGGGCTACATTTTATTTTAGCACCATCACTCGTTTCAACTTCCCACACATCTAACATTCCTTGTGGATACACTCCTGTTACATTATGTAACTTTCCATCAGAGCCATACACACTGTCTCCTATTTTTATACATTCAATGTTCTTATAACCTTCCTTAGTTAATACTCCTGTTCCATGGACTAAACTCTTCCTATTAGTATGCCATCCTAATATGGTTGATATTACGTTATTGACCTTATCAGTCACCTCCTTCTGGTATATGTTCGGGTATTGTTCTTCTTTTAACACTCTCACTGCTATACCACCGCATGTGTTATTAGTCTCAGGTGCAAAGATACAGTTACCGAACTCACCACATACTCGTATTGCTTCATATGTGAATAGGTCAGGTGGTGTTAGGTTATCATCAGCACTTACTACTAGCTTACCTTGCTTGAAGTCAAACATAGCGAAAGCACAGCTATCCTTACCTATACCATCAGATAAGTCTTCACCAGCACCATAACGATGTGATGGATTGTATACATCCCATTGTCTTATGAGTCCTGATGTCTTAGTAGGTGGTGTAGCTCTCTCAAGCATAGCCTTGACCTTGGTTATATCGAAGAACTTGTCACCTGTACGTGTTGGATCACAGTTATGTACAACAAAGCTCTCAGTTACATAACTGTTATCTTCTTCAACTTCTATATTACATACTTCACCTATGTAAATAGACGGTTCAATTTTATCTATCTTGTACGCTTGCATTTGTTTTCTCATTAATAGCTCTATCTACTGACCAACCTCTTTTCAATCTCTTAGCAACTAAGCTGTGTCCACCACCAAGTGACTTACTTATCTCACTTATACACACACCATTTATCTTCCTATTGTTTCCTTTATTCTGACACTGTTGTTTTGATGTTGACCATTTTACATTATTTGGTTCATAGTTTCCGTCATTATTAATCCTATCAATAGACTTATCTGCTGGTGCTTCACCAACATCATTATAGAATGACATAAAACTATTCTTCCAATCATCACATACTTCTATTCCTCTACCTCCATAGTTATTATACTGAATTGTGTTCTTGTTATAACATCTATTCTTCATCGCTTGCCATATCCTCCATGTCTTAGTAAGACGCATACCATGCTTTGTATTTCTATCTGTTGTCTTCTTCCTACCTACACATCCACATGATTTACTACGACCAGTCTTTAAGTTCTTGAGTATTACTTCTTTAGTGTTTCCACATTCACATTCACATTTGACATAGATTTTGTTATCTCTATGTATTTCATTTGAATCTAAAACTACCCATGAATTATATTTGTTGTTCATATCTTAAGTTTACTATGGGGGATTGATATAACCAAATCATCAGTAGTTAATTCACCAGCATTAACCCAATCTTGTACACCATCACGAATAGATAGCACAGGATGGTTCTTTGTTATAGTTGTCACCTTACCATTAACAGTAATATCAAGTAGATCGTCACCATTACTTCTGAATACTTGCAGTATTTTATGTTCAACACCTAGATGAGTAATAACACTATCACCAACCTTAAGTGTAGATATTTCATTGTAACCACTTCTTGTAAGTATTCGTGTATCTGGTTTTAAACACAAATACTCACCAGCCCAATCATCAGTCTCAGCCTTAATCTTCTCTATCCTATCATCTGTGTACCGTTCCCATGTAGCTACACCAGCTCCATCAACAATAGGTGTGATTCTACTATTTATCTTAGGCTTGTTTATGAACCATTGTACTGTTCCTGCATCTGATATGTAGTTTGCATTCACTTGGTAACTCCCATCAAATGACAAACCCTGGATAGCCTCATCACATCTATTAATGATACTCTCAGTAATAACTATAGAACTAATAGACTCTCTGTCCTCAATATCCTCAAAGCATATCCAGTCAGGTCTAAACGCATCCTGCAAGTGACCACGCTGGGTCTGTCCAACTGTTCCTGCTGTTAGCTTCCTACCAGACTGAAGCGTGAAAGAACTCATTGTCTCCTCACGCTTCTTATCACCATCCTTCTCAAACACATCACCATACACAGGCTCTACTTCAAGTATGTTGTTGTATACATCAGTAACGAACTGTCTAGCGTTCTTAAAGTCCTTAGAGAGTAGCTTGATATATTTACGGTGCTCACTCTTGTCTGCTACTAACACATACCCAACAAAGAGCTTCAATAATGAAGTCTTAGCTGAACCCCTGAAGGCTATCTCTATACCGTTACACTCACCCCTGTAGGAACGGATGTAATCCATAACCATGGAATCGTGGAAGGGAGCGGATCTGTCTGGAAAGTAACGTGGGTAGTTTCCTCTAGCAAATAGCTTGAACCGCTTGAGTATCTTTTCATTACTGTCTTCCAATGTAAAATCATATATCTCTCTCTTTTCAGCAGGAGTGCCTTCAAGTATTATCCTTCTTATTAATTGTTTTCCACTTTCTTTAGCCATTTTATATATAGTGACAGCTTCTTGTTGATGACACGGATGTTCTCATGTGAGACAGCAACCTCTTTGTTCTTTTCCTTTGTAACCTTACCTTCTGGTGACTTGTTGCTTAGTTCACCTTGCTGTTCTTCAGCCTCCTGGAACTCAATAATAGCTGACTCTAACCGTATATTCTCATTGAATAGATTGTTGTTCAGTCCTTCTATAAGACGTGTCAAGAACCGTGTCTGATAGTCTTTCTTATACCCCATGTAAAAGACACAGACTGTGTTCTCACCTGTTACTTGTACTGCACCTGTCTCTACTAACTCAACGCTATCTACAAACTTATTAATTGCTTCCTCATCACTTAACTGGAATGATTTTATATACATATCCTGTATTTATTATTTATAATATTAAACTTCTTCTAGTGCTTCACTAATAGCTTCTCTCTTTTCAGTTGATATATTCAGTGTGCCGTCTATCTTAGTTTCAGTCTTTTCATTCATTCCATGGTTGGATGACAGTATAAGTTTAGCTATGGTTGAATTGTACTTACCTGAGATACCGCCATCTTGCAACATATTTTTCTGTACCAATTTAATACTTTCTAAAGCAACGGAAAATTTAGGATGAACTTTAGCCCACTCATACAGTGTGTCAGTGTGTACACCAATATGAATAGCAAAGCCTTCAACCTTAGGTAACTTCACATCAATAGTCCTCTCATATGTATCAGATGACTGTCCTCTTGTCTTATGGAACTCACTCTCAAAGTCACCACAACTCTCAATATACTCATCTACCTTTTGTGGCATCTCATCTGTGTATTTAGTTGGTCTTCCTGCTGTCATACTAAATTTTTTATATAAACTTCCTTCCTACTCATAATCTCATCATCCCTGTAAACCCATCCTGTCCTCCGTACCACTAGTCTCTTACCATTGTGTTGATAGGGTACACAAAACGGACACTTCAACCTAGTATAACCAATCTCTTCTTCTTCTCTTATCCTAAGAAACTTGATACCACACTCACATGTGTGTATCTTGCTCTTTACCCGATAGGCATTCATTTTCATATATCATATAGGAGAACACCACATAAAGTGGTGCTTGGCGTAAGAAATTATGATAGCAAGACACTTTATTTCGTGTAGCTTTAGTATACCACAGACACCCTCCATGTCATATAGAGGGTGTCCTTGTCTCGCTTATCTTAGGTGTTATTTCTTCTCTTCTGCTTCTATTTCCTTGATTTGCTCTTCAGCAATCTCTACTAGGTCTGCTTCATGTTTCTCTAGTAGGAAAGTTATAAGACTCTTCTCTGCTGCTTCTGTGTACTCTAGGTTGCCATTCAAGAAACCAACTTTATAAAGTGTTTGATGGTTCTTACTTAACATCCTTTTAATATTTGATTTTAGTTTTTGCATAGTTGTTTGTTTTAATTTTGGTTCTGTGTCTGGGTCTGCTGTTTGGAATAGACCAAATCCATCTGGTACACTATCTGATCCATATATACGATTTAAGTGTACTATTGGGTGGTCTAAGTCAATAATAGTTGGTGTACTCTTAGGTGTAACTAGTTCAAACCAGTCATTATTGTATATAACATTATTGTATAGAAAGTGTTTATCTTTCCATTCTTCAATGTTTAATATTTTACCGTCTCCGTTTACTTCTAACACTGTTACGATAGAGTCAACATACCTATCTTTGTGATAGGGTACAGGTGATTCAATACACCTCACCTTATCTCCTTTTTTGAATTTAGTCATGTTACTAATCCCAATCAGCATCAATCTCATCCTCACTTGGTACAGCGTTAGCGTTAGCTTCTGCTGGTACAGGCTCGGTGACGAATTGAGGTGCTGTGTTCTCTATAAAGTGGTCAGTCATGTGAATCCTACACTCAAGATAATGTGCTTTCCATTTATCTGTACTGAACTTCTCTACATCACCCTTTGGTTCAGGTAGACCATTCATGTACACCCATCCTTTCTTCTCATTATCCCACTTCTTAAAGAAGTTCTCAGTCTTTATGTCTTTACCTTCCTTATCTACACCATACACAAAGTCAACTCCTTTGATAGGCTTACCACTCTTCTTACCAGTGAATGAATAAGGCTTGATAGTTACAACCTTATTGAAATCTAAGTTAGGAATCTTTGCAAACATATCCTCTGCAAACTGTTTGTCAGCATTAGCTGATATGTTTATCTTTTGACCATTCTCTGATGTAAGTTCAATAACAAGATTAGTTCCCCATTCAAGTTTATATAAACTGATGTTACTAATGATACCTTTTACACTCTTATAGATAAGTTCAAACTTAGTACCAGTCTTACCATCCATTTCCCAATCACGTTTGATTGCTTTTGGTGTACCTTCCTCAACTTCTAGTCTAAGTGAACCATCGCTATGCACTTTTAAAAACGGTGCTATATTTTTTTCTTCTAGTCCTTCGTATGTATTCATATTATTTTTTTGTATAAGTAATAACGTCTGTTTTCTTCTGCTCAAACAAACCATCTTCAACTGCTACACCTTCTGCTTCCTTGAGTGTTTCTTTAATCTTTATGAATCTCTCATCAGTTATTTTATTTGTTGTTTTTATGAAGTGTCTGATAATATACCTACCAGTTTCAAATCTCTTCTTGCCATCCTTCTTCATCACTTCATTTATGCTGAGCTTTAATTCCTTTTCTTCTTCAATATCAACTAACATCTTATTTTTAAGAGTTTCAAGTTTCTCTGTTAGTTTTAATAATTCACTTTCTTCCATATATATTTATGCTTTAATTATAATTCTTTTCGACCTGTCCACACTATACCATGAACCAACAAAAACCACTCAAATGTTATCCACACTTACTATGGACTTTTAACTGTGTCCGTGGCATCACGTTTTAACCAAACTGAAACCAATCAATCCCTAAGCGGATAATCCCAAAACCTGATAAAAGAGTGTTGACAAATTTGACAAACAGCCTTACCATGTCCCTTAGGGAAGGACCCCCGATTCGGGCGGTTCACCTAATGGTTGACATGATAAGGTTGCTACCGTGGTCTAATAACAGCTAGAGATAGCTGTATTTCTGTTTCTGGGGATAACTACTCTTCTTTTTTATATGGTTGTGATGTATAGTAATAGACATACAAATACATATGGATAAGACACTACTTAACACATGGCTAGAGAAGAGAGGAGTATCGAAAGATACCCAAGCTGAGTTTAATATCCATATCGGTTCTAACAATAGTATAGTGATTCCAGTCACGGCACGTGATGGTTCACACCTATTCAATAAGTACAGACGATCTCCACTAGAGACTAATACTAATGGAAAGAAATACTGGTATGACCCAGGCAACAAGGCACAGCTATTCGGTCTACACCAAGTCAATAAAATAGAAGCAACCACAGTAGTAATAACTGAGGGTGAGTTAGACTGTCTCTTACTATGGAGTCACAACATACCAGCAGTCAGTAGTACAGGAGGTGCTGGTACATTCAAGTCTGAATGGTGGGAACACTTACGAGGCAAGACTATTATAGTAGCATTTGACAATGACAAGGCAGGAGGCAACGGTATGGCAAGACTATGGAGAGAGAACCCAGACATAGACCTTGTGTTCGTACCTGATGATGCAGGGATAAAAGACCTCACTGACTACCATAAGAGAGGCTTTGATGTACGTGAACTAATAGAGACTGCTTACCGGTTAAACACTACAGAGGAAGTAGCACAAGACCAGAAGACACGAGTAGCACGTATAGAACAGGTCCACTTCCATAACGCCATACTAGAAGTGAAGAAGCGCACACCAAGAGAATATGTACCCCGTGACAGCAACGATGAGATAGAGAAAGCTAAACAAGTGCCTATCACTCGTATCACTAACATGTTCAATAAGCGTAACGATGCTATCTGCTGCCCGTTCCATAATGAGAAGACTCCATCATTCCACTACTTTATTAAGACCAACACATGCTATTGCTTCGGCTGTAATAAGTTCGCTGACTCAATAGACATGTATAGGCATGAACATAGTTGTGGATTTGTGGAGGCTATTAGAGAGTTAAATAAGATGTTGTAACATGACCCGCACCGACCTACATAAACAACTAAGCGAGAAACTGTACCTTGAAGACTTCGGACAGGTAGATATAGTTCTTGCTACCATGATAGCCAACAAGCTAGAGATTGGTGACCCTGTATGGCTTATGCTTGTAGGTGCTAGTAGTGGAGGTAAGAGTCAGATAATGCGACCTATAGCAAACGCCACACCAGATGATACCAGACGTATTGATGACCTTACAGAGAATACCTTCATCTCAGGACAGCAGGGTGAGAAGTCCTTACTATTCAATGTAGGAACCAACGTAGACGGAAAGCGTAACGCTACCCTACTCATATCGGACATGACTGTTATCTTCTCTAAGGGAAGTGAAACCAGGAACGCTATACTCTCACAATTCCGTATGCTATTCGATGGAGAGTTCACCAAGTACTTCGGTAACAGGGACAAGCTCACATGGAAAGGACACATGGGAATAATAGCAGGGTCCACCCCCACCGCATATTCATTCTTCGCAGAGGTAGCAGACATGGGTGAACGATTTATATACTATAGAATACCTGAACCAGACTATAAGAAAGCTAGTGACTTCGTAAGTAACAACATGAGAAGTGCAAAGGAATTAGACCCTGTCCTTGAAGACCTATATAAGACATACATGAGTAAGGTAGTCCGTTATGGACAAGACCATAAGGACATACAGCTACCAGCCTCAACACAGAAGCTCATAAGAGACATCTCTCTATGTGCTACGAAGTTCAGAACACCTGTCAAGATTAATGACTTCCACGGTGTTGTCTCTGAGATGCCTGTAGCAGAAGCACCATACCGTGTAATGAAGCAACTCACATGTATAGCTAAGTCATTTCATCTCATGCACCAAGCAGATGGTAACGAGGGTGACTTACCAGTAGACCTAGCTCGCACTCTCAAGTGGTGTGCATACTCACTAGCATCAGACCGTAGAAGAGAGACATACAAAGCAGTACGAGATCTAGGTGATGTAACTATTCGTAACATTAGCTCATACACAGGACTAGATGATATGATAGTCAAGCGTGACCTAGCAGAGCTATGTGCAATCAAGGTGATAAAGAAAGATGAGTATAAGCTGGGTAGCAGCAACGCTTACAAGTGGAGCACAAGTGATGTAGAGCTTGAAGCGATGGTTGATAGCCTACGGCTCACCAAGAAGGTTATAATAGAGGAGGAGGAGGAAGATATAGATGAAGATTGGGGTGATTTGAAATAACCATGCCAAAACCTCTCACCATAACATCAGTAACCAACCGCATACTGGCATACATAAAAAAGAACCCAAAGGTATCGTATGAAGTAATCCAAGCTACTGCAAGGAAGAACGGAGTGGAAGACCATATACTCATCCAAGCGTTCAAGGCAATACACAGGAGGAAGGATATAATGGTCAAGCAGAAGGATGACACACTATACTATAAGTACAGAGTCCCACCTCCACCCAAGGTGAAGGAGATACCCAAGGCAAGAGAGCGTACATGTCCATTAGATGACTTCATATGTATAAAAGGTGATAACATATGGATATGCGATGGAATGAATGAGATATTTGACAACTGGGTAGACAACTGCTCACTGACACCAAAGGAACGAAAGGAGCAGAGAGAGAAGGAAGCGTATGAGGATATAAATGATAATTACTAACCATGCCAACAACACCAGAACAAAAAGTTAAGAAAGAGGTACTGAAGTATCTAAGAGCACAAGGACATATGACACTCCCTCATAAAACAGGAGCTACGTGGGACGCTGCACGAAACATATACAGGTCCATGAGTGCTGACACTGGTACAGTGGGTGAGTCAGACTTGCTAGTGTTCGACAAGAACAACCCCACCATGCCTATATGGGTAGAACTCAAAAGCGCAACAGGTAAGCTCCGACCAGATCAAGTCCTATTCAAGAAGCTAGTTGAGGAATGGGGACACACATTCGTAGTGGTGAGGGGGAAGGAGGATTGTAAGAAGATGGGGTTATGAAATATCTCTCATTATTCAGTGGAGTCGGCGGTTTCGAGTTAGGAATAAACAAAGCATATGAAGTACGTAATGTTAACAGAAGTAAGGACAGAGGAGGCAAAGAGGATACGGAGAGAAACGAAGGACAGAGACTTCAGCCCCAGGAGAGGAAAGAAGTTAGTACCACGGAAAGACCAGTTAGTGAACGCATTACAGACAGGGCTAACGAAAGACCACTATGTGTTGGATATTCCGAAATCGACAAGTACGCAATCAAAACTTATCAACACCACTTCCCTAACCACAAAGCATATGGAGACATTACAAAAATTGATGCAGAAGAGCTACCTAACTTTGACCTATTGGTCGGAGGAGTGCCTTGTCAATCGTGGAGTATCGCTGGAAAAAGGAAAGGGTTTGAAGACGAGCGAGGAAGTATGTGGGGTGAATCTATTAAAATACTCCGAGCCAAACAACCTAAATACTTTTTGCTTGAAAATGTTAAAGGACTTCTCTCCCACGATGGAGGCAGGTCTATGGAAAAAATATGTGAAGAACTTTGTGAAGTAGGTTATGCAATAGATTTTGAAGTACTTAATGCAAAGAACTTTGGTGTTCCGCAGAACCGTGAAAGGGTGTTCATAGTAGGTATACGTTTAGATTTACTTGACGAGTGCCAAGTGTTTTAATATAATGTATATATGAAAAACACACTATATAAAGAGATGTATGAACAGTATAAAAAAGGTTACTCATTATCAGAGGTGGGGAAAATGTTTGGAATGACAAGACAATCCGTATATTCAGGGTTTGCGCGTAGAAAATATGAAATGAGAAAAAAGAAATTACTCCCTTTTCAAACTTTCAATGAAGTAAAGTATACTTTACGAAACACTGGTTATTATGCACGAACTGACAGCAAACGAACCCAAATGCATAGAGACGTGTGGGAGTACACAAACAGCAAAATCCCACCAAATCATGACATCCACCACGTTGACCACGACAGAACAAATAATGACATTACTAATTTAGAACTTTACACAAAATCAGAACACGCGAGAAAGTTCTCAACAGGAAAAAACCAACATGGCAAAATCAATAGATAAACTTAAACAAAGACTACTATGCAATCCAAAAATAAAGATGACGGCGTTCAACTTCCCACAAGGTACATGTGTTACGACTTCGCTAAGCGACATCTTAGAGGATCAACCAGACCCGAAGTATTTTCTTTCATCCAAAATGACGGAACGACTAATGACGTACAAAGACAACAAGCAAATACCCTTACCGCAAGATACGAAGGAGCGCAAGCAACAGGATCGTACATTATTGAAGGTGAACAGCATGCACAAGAAATAAAACAACTTAACCAACCGAAACACTCAAACGATCGAATCTATGATTCAAAAGGACTCAGTCCGACACTGAACACAATGCAAGGAGGGAGGAGACAGCCGTTTGTAAAAATTGCAGAAGCAACAAAGAAAGGATATGCAGAAGCAGTAGAGGGTGACAGCATCAACTTATCAGTACCAAACTCAAAGACACGTAGAGGTAGAGTTGGTAAAGGTGTAGCACAAACGATCGATACTGGTATGCAGCAACACACACTAGATGGTGCAAGAATCCGCAGACTAACCCCACTTGAATGTGAACGCCTAATGGGATTCCCTGACAACTGGACTAACGTAGAAGGTATGAGCGACACACAACGGTACAAGCAGTGTGGGAATGGAGTAGTTAGTAATGTAGTAGAAGCGATAATAGAGAAACTTACATGAAATCATTTAACGAAGACATAGAGATAGACTTCAATGAGAAGTATCACACATACAAGCACAACGGTACACAACTCACATGCTTCTCTACATGGGTGAAGCAATACTATAAGCCA